>Ga0116231_10010164_pt1 | contig 15351 bp, 9 predicted proteins | sample S1TSphgellanicum_2_FD_89695 | JGI IMG/M metagenome (GOLD analysis project Ga0116231, IMG submission 89695) | Host-associated microbial communities from peat moss isolated from Minnesota, USA - S1T2_Fd - Sphagnum magellanicum MG | ecosystem: Host-associated > Plants > Peat moss > Unclassified...
AAAAAAAAAAAAAAAAAAAAAAAAAAAAAAAACATGCATTTGAAAGTTAAACACCCATCCTTAGCAATGATTTTTTTGGGACAAAGTTTGTCATTTTCATAGGCAAAGGGAAAAATTTGGAAAAATAATGGGTTTTTGTTGTGTAGATTTTAACTAGTTTTTAATTTTTTTTTAAATTTTAAATTTTTGAAATTGCCATAATTTCAATATCACCAAATGAAAAAAGAGAAAAAAAAAGCTCATGAAAAACCCTAAAAGAACCCTTTTCCTTGACAAAAAAGAGAAAAAAAGGATGAGAACATGGTTTTTCTTTCAATTTGGTGATATAAAAAATTTGGTGATTTTTTTTTCCAAAAAAATTAGCAAGATGAGTTGAATTTACATTTTAAAAAAAATAAAAAAATTACCAAATTTTTAAAGAAAATGTGACAAATTTTGTGGAGAAAAATTCCCTAATGATTCCTTGGGGGCAGTGGCTCCAAAAGAAAATAAGAAGAAATTCAAATTGCCTACGTTATTGGTGGATGGATGAAGGATGGATGAAATTGAGAACACAAACACATCAAATCTCATGGAGTAGGAAGGCCAATGGATGGACAGGTAGATGGAATCGAGAGCACAGATGTGTCAGTGTCATGGATTTAGATGGAAAGATGGATGATGGTGGGATGGAATTGAGAGCACGGATGTATCGGTTGCATGGATTGATGAAGGCGGCAGATGGATGAGAACTTGGAAGCTAACTAGTTTATGGATGGAACCCTAATGGACGCGCACAAGCGACTCGTGTAGATGCGCATTTTTGCAGGCTCGCGGGGTTTTTGGGGTTTCTGAGCTTTTCTCTTCTTCTCGTTGCCAGTCTTTGTCCTTTTGTGCGGGCGTGTATCTTGCTAGCAAATCTGGCAAGCACAAAGAAAGAAAGGGAGAGAGAGAGAGAGAGACACTCAGAGAGAGTGAAATCTGAAATTTCACAAGAAAAGAAATTGAAACCGGGGAGAGAAAGTGTGTGCAAAATTAGGAGGGCATAATGACTTTGTTTTATGGAAGTCGGTTGACATTGCCGAAGAAGCAGCTGCATGAGAGTGCGGTTTTTTCAGGCGGAGTCGCAGCTGCAAAGGACGTAATTCTTCTAGTACCTATGTGCGGTTCAGTCTCTTCTTCTTTGAGCTTCTGCAATCAAGCGCGGTTGGCGACAGTATCGGGTACTCAGCAACAACAGCAGCAGCAGCAGTATCAGGGCTTGTTGCGGAAAGGCTCTTCATCCTTGGATGCTCGATTTCCTCCTCTCCACTCTTTGGTGAGTATTTGAGACTCAAGCTTTCTTTTCACAAAGCTCATGTTTGCAGACGGTTAGCCTTACCAGTCATGAGGCTCATTAGATATGTTTTCTTGTCCATACCAACAGTCTTGCTACCATGGGAGGATAAGCTTTAAGCTTTCTTTTCTCTGCATGGATTTCACTTCCGACGAGTGTCTTACAGCCCTGCAATTTGGACAAATATCCTCACTGAGAGATCTCATGAAAAACCTTGCAAGCAAGCAATCTTGTGTTCAAATTCTGGAGGGATTCATCATCTGAAGTGCTGGAATCCTATGGCTTTGGAGTTTTGGGAAAGAACAAGTTTGCCTGGTATATAGTCTTTTAGAAATGGCTGCTATTGAGATCTGCATCCCTGCTGCCAACAATAATAATCTGGAGAAGCTAGAATTTTGGTTGGCTGTATCTAGAATTTTTGTTGATGTGTGAGCCTGGATGCTTGTTGGTAAATGGAAACGATCAGTCAGATGAGGAGCATGGATTTTTCTTGGGCTCGCAAGGATCAAGGCGTCAAAACCAAGCTTCAAGGCGACTAGCAATCAGCAGCTCAGAGACTGCAACTGTGGATTCAGCAAGGTATAGCAAAGCATTGGGAGCTGCAATGTGTACTGCAGAAGCATGTGTTGTGGAAGGCTGTCAATTCATGTGAAGACTCCTGCATGTGGATTTGAAGTTTGAAGGCTCTGATGGCAGGTCTAACTCTGAAGGAAGTCAGCATATGATTATTATTGAAGGTAATTGCAGGTTGGTCTGTATTGCAGTGACATTGATGCTCTATCAGGCATTGACTGGGACAACTTTGGGTTTGGCTTACGGCCAACTGATTTCATGTACGTCATGAAGTGCACGTTAGGAGGTGAATGGGGCAAGGGTGAGCTTCAACCCTTTGGCAACTTGGAAATTAGTCCTGCTGCTGCAGTTCTAAATTATGGACAGGTGAACTCTCTGTCCATAATGATGTCTTTCATCACAAAACTTTGAGGAATCCTTTACTCTCTATTGGAATTGTTTGCCATAAGCCCTCTCATAAAGCTATGAAGTGGACACAAATGGGCTTCAGCTTTTCTATCATTGGCATAGCATTGCAATTTTTAGCAATGTATATTGCTCATGGACTGCAATTTGTGTCTACGGAAGGTTAGTCTTAGATGTGATGACACTTTCTAATGTTGGATGCTGACAGGGATTATTTGAAGGCTTGAAGGCATATAGAACTGAAGATGAACGTATACTCTTGTTTCGTCCAGAAGAGAATGCCATGAGATTGATTGCAGGTGCTGACCGTATGAGTATGCCAAGTCTACCGGTTGACTCCTTTCTGCATGCTGTAAAGCAGGCTGTTCTGGCCAACAAGCGCTGGGTAAGTGTACTCATTGTGCACCTTCTGCTTAACTAGGCTTGCAGGAGTGGTAAAGGAAGCTCAGCATTGCAGGAGGGGTGGTTGTGTGACAGATTCCACCACCTGGCAAAGGGTCCCTTTACATCAGGCCCTTGTTGATTGGAACTGGTGGTGTTCTTGGCTTGAATCCTGCCCCAGAGTACACCTTTGTGATCTATGTCTCCCCTGTGGGTTGCTACTTTAAGGTACATCTTGATTGACCTAACTCATAACGTAGCAGAGTAGAACCTGCACCTGCTCATTGTTTGTATGTCATGATTTAGTGTTGACTCCAGTTTATCTGGGAATTGAATCAAGCAGGTTTTCCCTTGGACATGCTTTTGCAGTAAATATTGTGTTGGATTCCCTCCCACATCTTGCTAAGTTGGTGTCATCAGCTCTGTCATAATCCCTGGTATAATGTCTAGTTAATGTGTCCTCATTCCTTAGTGGCAGATATGCTGTCATTAGCATAACAGGACTAACAAAAGAGGCCATCTATGTGTTCTGGAAGCCTGTTTGCAAAGGTTCACATTTTTCACAGATGTCATGGGACATGATGTCCATGTAACATGTGTGCAGGGAGGATTGGCACCTATTGATTTGAAAGTGGAGTCATTTTACCACCGGGCAGCCCCAGGTGGTACTGGAGGTGTGAAAACAATTGGCAATTATGCTCCTGTGAGCCACCTATCCTCATTTTTTTTCGGAATATAACTACTATAAAGTTTGGCAAGCATAAGGATGAGAGAACTAGTCTCTCAACAAGGGGTATAGGTACTGTCAGATTCTGTCAATGGGCACATAGTCTTATCTTTTTTGGGGATGATATATCAATATGTTCACTGTGTAGTCTACTCATTCAGAAGTAGTGCTAAACATTTGTAGTCTTTGTTCTTTCAATTGGCCAGGTCTTGAAAACACAGTTGAATGCCAAAGGCAAGGGCTACTCAGATGTATTGTATTTGGATGCCGTAGAGAACAAGTATGTGGAGGAGGTCTCCTCTTGCAATATCTTCATGGTCAAGGTTTGCTGCTGCTCCCATACTCAATACTTGACATCTTGTGAGATGGAAGTGTTAAGTGACTTCCATGATCAATGTGTTTCAATCATGTGATTTAGTTGTAAGGTAGAACACAGCTAGGTTCTATCATACATGCTCAGGGCTGTCCAGTGACTATCTTGTTCAAAAATCTTGCTGTCAAGCTTGCTGTGTTGGAGTGAGACATGCACGATTGGTTTGGTATTGGGAGTTGAATTATGTGGTGATGCTGTTTATCAATCACAGGACAATGTGATCTCCACACCAGAGTTAAAGGGAACTATACTACCGGGTATTACAAGGAAGAGCATTGTTGAACTTGCAGGCAGCTGTGGTTATGAGGTATCTTTTCCATGATTGGTTGCTCTTCATGAAATAGTGAGTGGCATAAAGTTCCACAAATGAATGGAGGTCGTTTCTGAGGATCATGATAGATTATATTGTGTGGAGCAAGTGTTTACAAAGTATGAGAACAATAAACCAGCAAAGCTACTATTACAGTTGTGTCTTGTCATGGTTTCCATCCTCCTGGAATATCACACTGTTTGTACTGAGTTGCATATCAGCATTGACTCTTGTACTGGTTCTCTTATCAAACAGGTATTTGAAAGGCCTGTGGATGTGGAGGAGCTGCTGGCTGCTGATGAAGTCTTCTGTACTGGGACTGCTGTGGTGGTGAACCCTGTTGGTAGTATTACCTACGAGTCAAGAAGGTAAGTACTTGGATCTAATTGGAAAGGAGCTGCCATGCAAATTGATTTGGTTATATTTTCTTGATTCCAGATAGGATGGTGTAACTCAAAGCAGTTTTTTGATACTTGCTTGGCAACTCACAACAATGTAGGATCAAGTACAATGGTGGAGAAGTGGGTGAGGTGGCAAAAGAACTTTATGAAGCACTGACAAATATTCAAATGGGTCAGGCAGAAGATAAAATGGGGTGGATTGTGGAGTTGAACTGATTTCCATACTGTAAGTCTGCTCACTGACTATCTTCTGAACAGGGATAAAACAATGTTCCTCATAATTCAGGGGTATTGAACACATTGTAAAGGAATTTGGATTAGAGACTTGTCTTGCATCTGTGACCACAAATTAGCAAGCACCTAAGGGATAGGAAGTTTCCAAATGATGAAACAGGTCTTGGCACTTAAAACACATTCTCAATGGCAACAAGTTATTGCACCATTGAATACTGTTGTATTAAATAATGGAATATGTTTGTGTGTCTAGGACTGAACTTGTCAAGATTGAGAACATGAAGCTTGTGATCACAAGCTTCTAGCAGCTTGAATGATGATGATGTTGTTTGATTGATTGATTTTTAGCTATGTCTCTCGAGTGCTAGTGAACAGCATGATTGAGTCTTCCCTGTCGCTTCTAGAAATGCAACAGAAACTCAGGACCAGGATTTTGTCTGGGGTAAAGGGACCTATGATTGCAATTCTGCTATCATCGCACACCTTATTGCCACACACAATTGATCCCTATCCTTGCATGCAAAAGCCAAAGTGTGGTACACTGTTGTTTCCTATCCTTGTGCAACAGCACTTGGGTAGTCATCGGTGTAGTAATCTTGGGGTATATGGGGTATATGGTGTGCAATGGCAGGGCCCAGAGTGTGCAATAATGATGATATGCTGCCAATTCCTCCTTGGCAGAGCAGAATTCCTATTCCCAACTGTGTTCATCACCTATTTTGGCCTATTTTGGCTAAAAATGTAGGGGCATGAATTGTGGGGGACATAGTAATAATAATAGGGTTCTTCTGTCCAATGAATGTGTGCAATCATGGGTAAAAGGAAAAACCTTGTTGAACACAAATTATATTGATGAGTTGTGGAAGTTCACAGATCTCTTCACATATGAATCATATTTGCATGGTCTGAAAATTGGGTTTTGTGGCCAACTTAGGATAGGTGCTCTGTTCTGAATTTCTCAGGAATAGTTATTTTTATATTAGTAGAGAAAGATTTTGAAGTCAGAAACAGGGCTTTTTTTTTGGGGTTTTTATGGGTTTTTTTTTTCCAATTTTGTTGGTTCAAAAGTTTTGCAATCTTTTAAAAATATTTAGCAATTTTACTATATATATACATTTTATTTATTTCTTTCCTAATTTTTTTTGTCACCATTGCAAGAATTTGCCAAAACAAAGATGCTGGATATTTCAAAAAGTCTGCATAAATGTGTTTGTAGGGTAGACTGGCCAGTGCTGAATACTTAAGCACTCAGGGTAGGCTGGATCTGAGGGGAGGGCTCCATTGGTTCTGGTGTCCAAACAAAACTTGAACCCCTCTTGGCGCATCTGACACATTAACAATCGTCGGAAATGGATTAAAAACTAGAAGGTTACGGCCACCCAAAGTTAAGGGGGTTAAGAACTCAGAAAAGCAAGTCATCGAACATTACCAAAGGTGGTTCTCAAACACCCAAAACATTCCTTGTGTGTTGCTTTGTTGCTATTAGAGTTCAAAGATTATTTGTAAAGTTTCATGTGGCTCTCTTATAGCACTTTAACTTGTTAAAAATGAACAAGAAATAAGAAAATTGTTGAAAATGAATAAGAAATAAGAAAGTTATGAGGTTTGAAAGTAAGAGGGGTCCAAAGAGAAGAGAACAAAATAAAATGCATTTTGTAATTTGAAAAGCTTATTTTTCTTCTTGATATTTTATTTTATTTTCCTTTGCACTTCAAAGATGATTTCTAGAGCTTGAGGTAGCTCTCCCATAACATTTTAAATCACTCAAATGAAGCATATATGATGAAGATATACATAAATGTTTGGTCATAGCCAGGCAATCGGTGATGGGCTGGTCTACCTTAGTAGAAATATATTTTATCTCATATCCTTTACCTAGAGTTGAATTCTGACTTAAGTAGCTATGCCAATCGTCAAACATTTTAATGTTAAAGAAACAAAAATCCATAGACACCTTTCTCTTGCTTTTAGAGCTCAAAGAGATGTTATAGCTCTCCACTTGGTGCATTCAACATTACAAAAATTGTTAAAAAATTTGTCAAGAAATGATCAAGATACATCCTCTAAAAATGAAGAACATAAATGTTTGGTGATAATTGTTAAAATAGTTCATGTTTTGGACATTGTTCTCTTGCAAATGGAGTTCAAAGAAGTTATGTAGAGCTTCAATGGACACATCTAGAGCTTTTTAAATCATTCAAAATGGATATCATTGAACTTTGAAAAAGATAGTCCTTTTTAAACATTTTTTCATTGGTTTTTAAAAATACTCACAAACCTACCAAACACATTTAATTGTTGATTCACTCAAGATAACCAAAAAAAACTTAAACCATCAAATCTACCAATTTCATTGGTCATAAGAATTTTTTTGCACACTTACACACAAGCGAATTCAACACCCTCTATATATTGGTAAACTAATATTATAACCCTTGTCTACATACGAACATGGTTGAAAAAAAAAAATGAAGATGATATGATAAATGATTGGTGATAAAAAAAAATACACTATTTTTTCATTTTAAGAAGTGCACTAAGGAGTTTTGTCAATAAGATTATATATTTTATCTTATACCATTTTCTCAAGGTTGAATTCCCACTAATCATATAAATATAAAGGTGTATTATGTTGTATATCTCTCATTTTAAAACATGCAATAAGCAATGTTGTTAGTAGCATTATATTTTATCCCATATCATTTGCCAAAAGTTGAAATCCATATAAATACAAATGTGTAATATGCTCTATATTTCTCATTCGTTTAAAAATTTATTAATAATGTTTTAAAATAATAATATCTAACTAGTTTTTCTTTCTTTTACAAAACTATTTAACTAGTTTTTCTTGGATTTTCTTCCCTAGCATTTGGTCCTAATACAATAAAATGAAATAATTGAAATTTCCTTTCTATGACCAAATGCTAGAAAAAAAGGTCTAATTACCAAGGTTTTTCACAAAATAGGTTGGGAGAGATTTTAAAAATTAATAATTCCATAATGGAATGCAACTTCATGGCCCCAAGTGGCCAACATGTGAAGTTTAATTAATTAATTTTATTTTAATTTATTTTTCTTGGGATGAAACAACGTAATGACCATTAAGTGGGGGTTTTTTTTTCCCAAGAGGAAAACATAGAGTGATTTTTTAAAAAATTGTAATAAAAACCAGCTAGTAGCCACTAAGTGGGTTTTCTTTTTTCTTTTTTCCTTTTATGACCTATGGTTTTTTTTGGTGATTGAATTCACTTGGTGATCACCACATGTAAACCAATCTTGGGCAAGTATTAGATTTTTAAAATACCAAACGGGTTTGAATTTTTTTTTATATTAACTTTTTTTTGCAAGGGTCCAAATTTTTTATTAAAAAAAAACACCACCTAGGGATAGGTGTTTGAATTTGTTTTAGGGTATGGATAGGGGTAGATATTTCAAATTTTTTATGGTGGGTATTTGTGAAGTTTTTTGACAAATACCCCATCAAATATTTTGTCCAAGCTATCCAAGTTATCAACCAATTTTCTACCAAATACCCAATTTTAATTCAAGGTTCCAAGTCTTTTAAAGGCTATCACCTATTTTTTTACCAAATACCTAGTCATTGTTCAAAGTCTTGGTTCTTTGAATTGGAAACCAATTGAAATAATTTTTTAAAAAAACATTGCACATTAACATTGTACATAAATAAAGAATGTGTGAAAAATAATGGATCCATAATTAGTTGCATAATAAGGTTAGATCATAAAAAAATGTAGATCGCCATGCTCCATGAAGTTTTATAAAACTTGATTCACAATAACTTCAAAACTCATGAAAGTGAAATGTTTTGTTAACTAAACAAACATCAATATTTTTGTAAAAGGAAAGGTGAAATAATCCTAAATTAAAATTCATTAATCTATCAAAATATGATTTCTTAAAAACCTTGATAGCTATGCATTTCATCACTTTTAGGTTACCTCATAAATTTTCACCCATGGGAAAAATGTAATTAATAGGCATAACATCAATGATTACATCTATTGAAAATTTGATTAGTTACTACATCTACCATGGGTGAATCATGACCCAAATAAAATGTTGAATGAAGTTGCAAATCACCATCATGTTTTTCCAATTTTCATATATTGAAAAATGTCAAATGCACTTGTTTGTAGGAAATTGTAGATCACAATCAAATTTCCATTTCCACAAACTTGCAAACATGTGCAAATTCACACAACACAACCTTAATGAATGCATTTTCACATTCTATATCTAATCCCTAACCTTTAAAAACAAAAATAGTACTTATGCAAAAACATAGTAAACTTTTATTGAAAAACCAAAGACATGGTTTACCTTTGTGAAATAATGAGGTAGATGAATGGCATCACAAAAGTTTCAAAAACTTTTCATGTTCATTCCATCATCACCTTAACCTTTAAACCTTAAACAAGAACACTTATGCAAGAACATAATAAACCTTTATTGAAAAACCAAAATCATGTTTTACCTTTGTTAGGCAATGAGGTAGATGAATGGCATCACAAAAGTCTTAAAAACTCCTCATGTTCCACTCCATCATTAGATTTAGCTTCAAGTTCTTTTGTCAAATCAAATTTTACTTCACATGCACTCACCAAGTTAAAATGCTTGTAACAATTAATGCATGGATCCAATGGACAATTCTTATTGACAAATATTAATTTGTCAATATTGTCAATTTGAAAATGACATTTACAAAGTGATGTGAAGATTCTAGTAATGGAAAAATCCTTTCAGTTTCAATTTGGGAGATTCGAATGTCCATAATGCATTTTGCCAACTTGGAATTTATGTGATTTTGTCTGCCATTAACTCAAGGCGCATTTATAATCTACATCAACCAAATGATGGTGAAATCTATTGAGCTCTTTTGACATAAGGTGCTTTAATGTGTTTAGATTTGTTTTGGTAGTGTGAATAAATCCTTGGAATTCACTTGAGAAGTTAATGCATGATTTGATTCCTCAATTGTAGTTGGCATTAATGATTTGTAAGACACCACCATTAAAGGTAGTAACAATTGTGAATCATAATTAATAACTAAGTTGGTAGCATTTTTGTGACCAACATATGGTGTGACTAGATACATATTTTAAACCTAGGATTTAGCATAAACACCAACATTTGATGACCTTTTTGTCTTGTCAAAACCATGTAAAAAAAAAGATGAAGGGAAAAATATTTCTAGAATTTGACATTTCATGCAAATTTGCAACTATTCCAATTCTAAGTAAAAAAATAATTACATCTAAATCAAAGAAATTGTCAAACACAATTTGATGTGTAATTTCATTGCATAGTTTATGACATATGGAAATAATATATTGCAAGACATCTCCAAATAACTAGTGTTCAAAACTTCAATGTATCACACACTTAATTACTATGGGTGCCAACATTTTGATGACAACTTCACATATTGCCTAGGTCCTTGGAGATGGTATATGACTTTACAATGCTACTATTTGTTGAAAATAACACAAAATTATTGTTGAGCAAATAGTTAAAACATTTTGAAATTATAATTAAACCCTAGCTTGTAAACTTGTAATGACAACCCACAAAACAAAAAACCCAACCCAATACCATAAATTAAAACAACTTATAAGCATCCTCATGCAACTTCAAAAAAGAAAAAACATAAGAGAAAATGTAAAAGCAGAAACATAAAAGCAATTCACAAGAAAAAAAAGGCAAACATTACTCACTTAGTTTTCACCAATGTATTTAATTTTTTAGGCCTTAACACATAATCTATTCATGCTTTGTTCCAAGGTTGTTTATTTTTTATTTATTTTTAATCTTTACACCATGTGATACATTTTTTAATGTTAACTTGAGCACACATGCTAAATGTATAATTGAATTTTAAGCTACTTTATCATCAATAATAACATATTAGTATACTTTTCAAAAAATGTGTTTTAAGAAAGCTCCATCAAAAGATTTGGACATCCCCAAACCATTACACATGACAACAAAATTCAAGGCATATGCACATGTTTACAAATTAGCCTACTTATCTTTTACGTATGCTAGACATTCTAAGTAAGAAAAAACTTGTTAAGAGTTGAAAGAATTAGAGAACCATAGTTGCATTAATAGTATCAAATGGTTCAAATAAACTAATAGTTACATGCTTGGGCTCCCAATTCTTTAACATGAAATTTACAATCACACCAAACACATTGTGTGGTCCTTTGTTCATCCATAAATCAAGGGTACACATGGATAACATATAAGTGATTAATTTGAGGTACACATATTCTACTAAAGTTTTTTGCACTAATGCAAACATACTCCTTTAGCAAAAACCTTTTAGGATGAGAAAATTACCCTTGGACACAACCTATCCACCAAGCTTTGGAACCAAATGGATTCCATTGTTTTCAATGGTAAAAACCTTTTGATCACATACAACAACACATTTTCCATGAAAGCTTTATGTGTGAGGTGATCCTTTGCAAAATGTTTAATAATGGTAAAAAATCCATAGATGCCAATGGGTGTAATGTGGGACTTTTTATTGGTAGTTATTGATCATGTGTTAATTTAAGTTCCAAATACTTTGTAAACAAAGTCACACATGCTCAACCTTCACATGTTTTTTCATGGCAGTAATGCCATTGGTTTTGTGGTATCATCACAAATTTATTAGGCTTCATAGTTTCATACATATTTTGTGCGAAATTAGATTTTCGTAGGTTCATACAAAAATTGTTTGAATTCCATGTTATGGATAATATGAATGATATTTGTACATATTCAATACCTTAAATATTCAAATGGATGAGACATTGGTTTTGAATGACATCTCTGAATGTTCGTGTCTAACACAAAAAAATCGCATAATTTTATGCAAAATTACATCATGATAATTACATAAAATTAGTTACAATGTAAATCATACATATTTTATATCAAAATATCATACATAAAAAATACACATCATTTATATAAAAGTTATATATATATAGTGCTATTTTTACACATTGGTAGTAACTTTGAAATCAATTAACAGTTGCCAAGCAACAACTTTGAGATTGATTGCTAGGAGTGATGGTAGCAATTTTGCAAACCAAATCATGCAAATCGACAAATAAAATTAAAGCGATGGTGAACCAAAAAAATGGCAAACATAACCAAAACAATGGTGAACCAAGGTGATGTTGAACATAACCAAGTGAAAGCACAAGTTAGTTTTAAAAACAAGCAAAGGTGAAAAACACAAAACAAAAAAATTTGAAATGTTTCAAGTTTTAACACAAAATATAAACCCAAGTTCAATTGAAAAAATGTACAATGAACAACACATACACAAGAAAATCAAGAATATTAAAAAAAATAAAATAAAATGAAGAGTCAAAATTGAAACATAAAAATTTAATTGTGAAAAATTTGAGATGAAATAACATAAATGTAATCATTAATTATTCATAAAAAAAATTGATATCAATTGTATAAATTTAATGCATTTCTTTTTAAAATATATTTAATTAAAAAAAGATATATTTAATTTAAAATAATTAAAAGGAAATTTATATAATGCCCAAAATATTTTTAAATATATAAAAAATAAATTTGATATAACATTATTTTATTTATTGACATACAATAATCCACTATATTTATAATGATGCAAATAAATAAATAATGAAAATTACCATTTGGAGTCATTTAGAAATTAAACATTCATTTTTGGTACTCCAATCATGAATGGACTATCTCGCACATTTCCTTGCCCGAACTTATATATAGAAACTAAAATGAAATCATAGTTATAATTTTAATAATAAAAAAAGGAAAAATGTTATTCCAATAAAAAAAATGAAGAGGAATTTAAAATAGTATTCACACAAATGTTTAGGAACCTTTATTAGCAACTTGTAACCAAAACTTTTTTTTTTTTGGGCAAATTTTCATCACTTGGTGACAAAAAAAAAGACTAGTGAAACCAACAAAGGGATTTTTGAGAATTAAAAAAAAAATCACCATATCTTGAGAAAAAAAAGTTAGAAGTCACCAAATTTAGATAGTGTGTTCCATTAGGTTGTTAAAATTAGGTAGGATTCCAAAAAAATCTACTAGTCCACTAGGACAATTGCCATTTATTGTTAATTAATGCTAGGATCCTTGCCAATACACCTACTTGAGGAATTTGAAAAAAAACCTAAAACAAATAAAAATAATACAAGTTGGAAATCAAAATGATCAAGGTTTAAAAAAATAAAATCAAAATGGAGAATATAAAGAAAGGAAAAAGGAAATGAAGAAAAATAAGAACTTTACAAAAAGTTTTGTCACTCTAGAAATTTGAAATTAATGTGTGAACTTGCAAAAACTCCTAGATTTGTGGCCATTCCAAAATGTAAACAAATTGAACTAAAGATAAGTAAACAAATTGAAACATAGTCAATCAAAGTGAAAAGAAGGAAAAAAAAAACACAAAGAAATTGCATTGTGAATCATCTTCCCGTGAAACAAAATGAAAGGCCAAAAAAACTTGGAAATCACAATGAAAGAGACAAACAAAAAAATATACAATAAAAATGATAATCAATAAATAAGTTGCAATATGTTATTAAAAAAAAACGATAACTATGTTGTGGTCTCTTATACACAACTTTTCATTTTTCAAATGCCAATGTTTTGATTGGAGCTTGTCACTTGTTGTTGTGAGTTACAACTCGCACCCTTCGACCTCCATCTCCTTAGTGATCTACCAATTAGCACAAGGTCCCACCTTGGGTTTTCATTAGCCTAAACAACTTGGTAAACTTTTGTTGCATGGATGAAGATTGTGAAACCACTCTTTTTATGGATGAAAAAAAACATCTTGATGTTAATGTTGGATGTTTATATCCAATAACCAAGTAACTCTTGTTGATTATCTAGACCAATGTTGAATAACTATTTTATTTTGAATATTCCATATAAATAAATAAAATAAGACATGTGAGGATGTTTAAAAAGATTTCAATTTTCCTTCACAAATGTTTGTTTTTTCAAAACTTATTTTGAATTTGAAAATTTGTAAAAATATATAATATGGCATCTTAAGTTTTTTTTTGTCTTTCAATGACATAAATGTTATGTTAAGATACTTTTGAATAATATCCAATGTTTTTTTTTGGGTCTTCTTGTGAGAGGTGTTGTTTTTATAAATATGATTTTTCCATTGTTGTTATTTTGCAAAAATGGGTCACACTTTAACACTTGGAGGTTTAAGTTTTTCTTTGTTTGATTTAATGATTTGATTCTATGTACAAAGGTTTTAAGGTTTTTTTATACACAATATCTAATGCATTGCAAATCTAAACACTAAACATTAGAACATCGTCTTGATGCACTTGTAAATGGAAATGGATGAAAAATCAACGTTAAATGCATTATGAATAATGTTTCATGATCTAATGAAGTTGTTGCCACTATGCCCACCTTTAGGCCCATTTCTAAAGGTCGACTCAACAACAAGTTCGTTAAACCATGAGCTCAAAATATCACAATGATTGGTCAAATTTTGATTGTCCAATTTTTTTATAGAGATGGGTTGGACATTTGTTAGACCATGAGCCAAAAAAACATGATTTGTCTACAAACATTTTGTCATGATTTTTTTTCAACCTTTTATAACTTTATTTTGAAGGTGGGCCCAAAGTTCATTAGCCCATGGGCCAAAAACACCATGATTGGTTGGATGTTTTTTACATTATTTTTTTCTCAAAATATTTTAATAAATTTATTTTTTGAATGTGGGTGCAAAGTTAGTGAAAGTTCATGGTCAAAAAAATTGTGATTGGTCAAATTTTTTTACATAAATTTTTCTGAACTTTAAAAAATATTAAAAAAAAAGGTGAACACAAATTTTGTTAGCCCATGGGCCAAAAAAAATCATATTTGATTGGATTTTTTTTTGCATAATTTTTTCTCTTCTATGATCCATGGTGATCTTATTTGTTGAAATGAAAAAGAAAAAAAGAAAAAAAAAGGAGAAATAAGAAATGAAAGGAAAGCCATGAAAAAAAAAGAGAAACCTTAAACCAATAATAATAATTTTTTACATAGAATATCAAATTAAAAATAAAAATTTACATGAAATAATTAATTACCTCTTTTGGTCTTGATATAATATATTGGTAGCTCAATAAAATCTATTTTCACTTTACAATACACTTGACAACTTGGGCCCACACATAAATGATTTCTCAATTTCCATGGGATGACCTTTGAATATGTTTTGAAGGTTCCCAACATTTTTATGGTCAAGGTGTCCCTCACCATGGTGTAAAGGGGGCCTAATTAATTAATGTTTGTAGGATTAACAATTCTAATCCAATTCCTATCCATTGTCATGGGTATGTAACATGTAATTTCTCAAAGACTCCCATATTTTTTTAAAATGAATATATTCAATTTCCTCATATATGCCTAAGTAATAGTTCAAAGTCTCCCACGTTATATATAAAAAAGTTTGATTCCCTGTGTGTGCCCCCTTGTAATAGCCGAAAGTTTTGAGACAATATAAAACCAAATGTGACATGAATATGCTCCTTTTTCTTATATGTCCTTATGTAATGGCTCCAAGTATTGAGGGAATATAGAACC
>Ga0116231_10010165_pt1 | contig 15350 bp, 10 predicted proteins | sample S1TSphgellanicum_2_FD_89695 | JGI IMG/M metagenome (GOLD analysis project Ga0116231, IMG submission 89695) | Host-associated microbial communities from peat moss isolated from Minnesota, USA - S1T2_Fd - Sphagnum magellanicum MG | ecosystem: Host-associated > Plants > Peat moss > Unclassified...
GTGGAAAAATATGTGGAAAAGAATAGCATGGGAAAAGTGTGGAAAATAATAACACATGGGAAAAGTGTGGAAAAGCTGTGGAAAAAATAGTGTGAGAAAAATGTGGAAAAAATAACAAGGGAAGAGTGTGGAAAATATCTGGAAAAAAATGTGAAAAAAAATTCATAGAAAAAATGGGGAAAAAATGAGGAAACAAAGTGTCGGGGAAAATGTGAAAAACCAAAGAGCGGAAAGAATGTCAAAAATTCATGTGGAAAAATTTTGGCGTTGAAAAAACATGGAAAAATGTCGGTGTGGAAAAAAGCGTGACAAATTTCCGTGGAAAAATATTACATATCTAGTTGTGACATGATGCAAATTAGTTCATCAGTTTGGACTTTTGTTATTCAACCATGCAAATGAATCCATTTCGGGCCTGGAATGGAGAAAGCTTCCAAGTTACTTGTTATTAAGCTCCTAGGCAGCTGGGAGCTCTGGTGCATCTAAGAGTTTTGTGAGTAGAATCCAGCATAGTTATTTTAGCCATAAAAATACAATTTTAAGCTATTAATCCAAACAAATTGGAGCCAAGGGCGTACCTGTGGTTTTCATGACGATTTTTCAAAGATTAGATGTGCACAATTTTAAGCTATTTGTTCGCACCCTTTGTGGTTCCTTTATGCTATTATTATGTTTGGACCCCTAATGAAAGTTATTTAAAGCGTTGCTACACGGCCCATGACAAGTGTCTAAATGAAATTATTTATTTGTACCTTGCAAATTGACGACTCTGCAGAAAATATTGCTCTGCTTTCCTGGCTCATTTCACTTTCCAAACATCTTCTGAAAGTTGTATAACAAAGCTAATCTTGAGCATTACTAGGTTGAAATTATTAGTTGGAGTCTCAGATGCTCTAAGGACATCTTTAGTTGGCCTGCTCTGATCATAGCTTTCATTCTTTTTCCAACTACCTGTGCTCACAGTCACCTCATAGCTCTACCCCTCAAGCATTAATCAAATGTAAGCAATGTGAGAGCTGCGAATCAAACTGTGACTTATTACAAAGTGACAAATTTTTTTTCCTCTCCTCAAGGAACATGTTCCCATAATTTTAACCTTGATTAACTACATATTTTCAACGCAATTGCAGCTTTGCAATGGAAATTGCTTATCCGTGCAACAAGAAACAAGTACCTCTGTCAATTGTGCCTTTCCTTTAGGCTGTGGTGATCACAGCACGCTGTGTTTAATTGTCATCACAACAGCCAAATGGAAAGAGGCCCTAAGTTTTGGAGCATGGCTCAAATTTACTCCTCCAACCGAATCCTGTCGTGCAATTAATAACTGTTTTGGAGGGGAATTAGTAAAGGACGTCAAGCTGGTGCATCTGTAGATCCCCCAACCAGATCTAGCTTTAAAAAATCTAGCATACTAGTCTAAAAGTAGTCTTTAAAACGACTAGTCAAAATTGACCACATTGTAGTAAGTATAGATCTCAAGAAACAGTTGCCAGAATTGTTGAAATTTCAACTTAATTATTAGGGTTTATTTTAAGGTTACTTTTCATTTTTCCGGACAAGGATCAGGGACTGTTTACTTTATAATGCTTACACCCAATTATCAAATAAATCAATTTTAAAAATATTTTGTGAGATAGCAAGTGTTAATTACACCATTAATGCTTGTACATTTATTAGAGAGTACAATATTGTTCTCTTCTGGAAAAACCTGAATTCTTATAAATGTTCTTTTAGTTTTATGATTAACTGATCAGCGGTAGCTGCAGCAGAGTCTACTTGACACGACAATTTTCCTGGCTCTGCACGTGAAGACGACCACCACTGACTGAGCTGCATGGTCCCGATCGGCCCGTCCCAGTCTGGTCAAGCACGCAGCGAGCTAGTTGCATGGGGGTCACCTCGCTGGGCTGTTTCTCTCGGAAAAGTTCGCACTAGACTCCAGCGGCCGCTACAGCATCTAGGTGACCACCCGTGCTACAACACTTTCCTCGTGAGAATATCTGGTGTCTAGACATCTTTAATCCTGAATATAAAATCGAGTTCCCATATCACTTTTTCCTGCAAACGTTGCTCATGCATTTGGACCACAGGATATTATTATTATCATTATTAGCTTTCAGTGTTTGGCTGTAACATCATTACTGAACATCCCAAACAAGATTTAACATCAAAAATTGATAAACTTTCTGAAAACTTCTTGTCAATTTTGTGATATATGCCAGGTTTTTTAACACAAAAAGCCAAGGGAAATGTTGGTTTTTGAAGAAATGTTGTCACTTTCCAGTGCCCTCAAAAATCTATATCATCATTTTGCTGCTGTTTGGAAAAACCCTTGAATAGATTTCTAAAAATTATCATCAATAAATGTTAAACCTACCTTGGGATGCTCCCTGCCTACTCCTACTTCAGAACATTGAAAACAAGACAATTTAGTTGAAATTTGCATGGTGAAATTTTCCCCAAATTGTTTTTTTCTCCAAATTTTGGTCTTTTACCCAAACACAAAAAATTTGTGGTAAAATATTCTTTTTATTTTAAGGTCATAATTTTGTGAATTTTTTCTCCCCAAAAAAAATGCCAATTTGAAAATGGATTAAAAGTAGGTATTAGGGTGATTAAAACATGGCACTAAAACATTTTGAAGGTCACACATGCAATTAATAATTAATGGGGATTGCCCTCCTAATTTCTTTGATTTAGAATTGTGGGTTACTTGTTGAATTCCCTAATTTCATTCAAGATAAAGAAAAAATTAAGGATTAAATAATATTTTACTATTGATATGGATTGATTGCATACATCAACCTTATGGATATTTTAGAATTAAAGGACTTTTGAATGCAATTTTTGCACAAAGTCTAGTTTTGTGTTTCTCCTTGTTTTTAAAAATTGGTTCAATACTTCTACCATTTTTATTCATTTTTGCTAATGATCATCCATGGTCCATGATTAAAATTTTCTTGAAATTTAATCGAATAACTTGGATAGGTGAATGCACATTAAGGTGGCTCACTTTTTGAGTCATAATGCACATTTTTGTAAAGTGTCTTTTCTTTGGACATCTATAACAAATAATAAAACTTATCAAATTGAGAATTTGAAATTGATTATACATTAATAACTTGATTATTTTCAATAACAATACACCCACTTTTCATAATGGACTTTTGAAATATAAAAATATGGATTGGTCAATAGACTGAAATGGTAAAAAAATAAAAAGGTTTATATTAAATTCCATTCCAAATTATTTATAAGGACTCAATATATGGTGTAACATCCAATAATAATTTTTTATGTGAAAATTTTCCCTCCAAAATCATAATCAAATTTTAATTAAAGATTTTTTATAGTTAAAATTGAGCCATATTTTCATAAGTCCTTAACATAATTTTTTTTTTCTCAAATTTCAATTTTTTTGCTAAAGGTGTATATATTTAGAATATGTAGGTGGGCTTCTATTAATATGGACTTTATTGCTTTTGATACATGAGTTTTATTACTGTTAAACCCATGGTACAATAAAATTTCAAAAATTTAATATTGTAAAATGGACTTTTGTGAACCCTTGTTTTTTCAAAAAGTAAACCACCATAGAATACATACACATAGATTTATAGACTCACTTTTTGATTTTAATGGATTTCATTTTGAACCCATCAAATGAATAATTTTTTGATTATTTTTCAATTAAATTAATACTAATATAATTTTCATTGGTTTGATGTGTTTGCATGAAAACACAGTCAAAGGAGGCAAGGGTGCCAAAATAAGTCTTTTTCCAATGACTACACATGACACTTGTCATTTTTGTGTTGATTTATAACTTAAAATTTGTATTTCAAATATCCATTTAACACTACATTAGATATAAATACATTTTGACTACAAATTGATTTTATATCATGTATATTATGCATTCATGCCCTCTATCACATAAATATGAACAACTTTTGTTAAAGGCACATTTTCAAAATCCATAATTTTCAAGGTCAAAAACACTTTTGAACCAAATGTGCTCAAAAGGGTTATTAAAAAAATTCATTAATTCAAGTCTTTTTTGCCCTTTTAATCATCAATGTTAAAATCATTTCCAATTTTCAAAAGGAATGGTGTACATTTAGTAAAAAAAACAAGGACTATCCATTCTTGAAGTTTGAGTCTTTGAACATGCAAAAAAAAATTTATTCATGTCAAGCTTTGAACATGCAAACTTTGTAATTAATGGAAAATATTTCCCAAAAAATTATGACAATCCAAACTATTATGCTTCATTTGTAACATTTCAAACATACAAAAATGTAGTTTTAAGGAATGTCCATTCACTTGGATGATTCCTTCAATTGTGTTTTTACCCGCTTGATAGAATGAACTATTTTATTTGAGGTTCTTTCTAGACACTTTCCCATTATGTGTTAGATAAATCAATTTAGGTAATGTCCATGAAGTTATGTGTGTGATTTGATTGAAAACTATGGAAAAAGAAAAAGATAAGTTGCTCAATCCTAAACTCAATAGTTTGTTTAAACACATCTAAGTAGGTGCAAATCCAAAGTTCCTAGCCATTGGGTAGAATTAAGTGTTTTTTTTTCGATCCCAAAAATCAACATGTTCAGAATGAATTAATTTACAGTGCCATGGATTATCCTTTAGTTTTAAATCTTGTTATTGCAAAGGTTCCCCAAGACAAGGGAAAAAATATTATTCAATCATCATCATCAATTGTAACAACCTACCCAAAAAAACTTACAATAAGAAAGTGAGAATAACCATGTTCAATTGGAAACAAAAACTTTTTAAAAAAATGGAGCATTTTCATTAGAGAATTTTGAATGAACATGCACTACAACAAAAGATGTCCTTATATGCTAAGTAATTTCACTGGATTTTGAGTGAATTCATTGGTTGTAATGAACGGGACATAGGGGGATGTTGTGAATTCACTAGTCTAATGAATGGGGACTAATGAACTAGGTGAAAGCACACTACGATGACCCCCTTTCGAGTGTCACATTGTATTACTTTCTAGGGATGTGCATGTTTGAATGTATCCCACTTCAAACTTTCAAAAAAAAATTCACAATATTTCTACATATTATGTTAAAATATAACTTAGGCAAGAGATTAAAAAAGAAACTATTTAATTTCATTTTATAAAATGGGAGAATGGAGTATATTTGTGAAAACAAATGTAATACACCTATGTACTTTAAAACACACATATACTCGAAAAACAATTTAAATGATTTTTAGTCTTTATGAAAGTTGAAAGTATATTGAACCATGTCATTTCACGTAATATGAACCATGTTTGGATACCATGTGACTAATTTGTAAATTTTCATCTCAAAAAATGAGCTTTTTGAACAAAAATGCGATAAATGTATGGTATATTTGAAATTTTGACAAGAAATCACATCCACATGGAAGATGACAAGCATAACTAGATGGGCCATTTTTTTAATTTCATTAAAATTGATCATTTTAGTGACTAATGAAGCCCTAAAGTTAGTGCAATCAAAACAAAATTGTGGCCTCATTATACTAATGTATATTATAAATATACTCATGGATCCTTCAATATAGACAATGAAAATTTATTTATTTTTTAAATAAACTAAATAACATTAATTTTATAAAAATAATTGTTGTAAGCCCCAAGAACCAACATTGATACCCAAAATTAAATGTAACATGCTTTTGGAACAATTATACTATATGTATTATAATAATAGACCCAAAAGTGTCCCAAAGGGGGTCATTGTAGTGTGTTTTCACCCAACTACACCCACATTTTGTAATATGGATGAACACCATCATGAAAATCACAAATGATCTTTGGTGTGTGCATAGGCAAAATGAATCAACAAATAAACTTTCACAATTTTTTTAAAGAATCAAAAAATAACAATGAATGAAATGATGAGAAAAACAAAACTAAAAATCAAATTTCAAAAATGAAAATGAGTTTTGCTTCTTTTTTTTCAAACATTTCTTTTTCCTCAATAAAGGTTTCATCATAACGAAGGAGGCAATTGGCCTTCAACTCCCCACCAATTATGGTTGTAATTTTCTATCTCGCAAATGTTTATCAATCTAATTGTACTTCTTATAAAATCCAAAAGATAAAAAAGTTATTGAAACAAATACAAACCATAGAAAAAAGTGGAAAAGTAAAAAAACCAACATTGGGCAAAAAAAGAAAGAAATAAAGAAGAGAGATTTTTTTTTAAAAAAATCATTTCATGTAAAAAATCAGGTCTTGGTGACTTGTCAATTCTATACCATATACCCATGGAACCATAGTTTTTTCCATTCGAATGATACCAACACTTCAACCTATTTTATTTGATAGCACCTTCTCTTTCAACTTTGGAAAATTTGTTGTCAACTTATCAATAATAAACTAGAATTGGTTATGTCTAATAAGAAAGGTCGCAAATCACACATTGTCAATCTTCCACCATTTAGGTTTAGGTCATACAAACAATGGGGTAGGAAGATCAACATTATCAATAGGCCAAGAAGTAGGTTGATATTTGGCCAACTCTTTAAATGTTGCAAGCATGTTTTCAATTTGATAGTTAACAGCAAGACCAAGGTGATTAGCAAAACTTTTGGTGATGTCAATGCACTAGTCTCTAGACACTCCTTAGCAAAACTATAGAACCATCCATGTAGGTAGTTGCATTAAGGAAAACTCTTCAAAATCAACATTTTTCATTTCATAATGAAGAAATTTTACATGCAAAAGTAGCCAAATCTTTAGTTCAACCTTGTTGGTGATGTTGGTTGACATATTGATTGTGAAAGCATCTTCCACTCCTCTTCAATCAACAACACATCGGACTTTTTGATAAATCTCCCAAAAACAACCCTTGATGATTACAATGTGGTGTTGTCACTCACAATCTTCACGCAATGGAACTACTCATTAATAAAAAAATATTAAAAAGGATAGCTGGTGCCAAACCTATCTTAACAATGCATTGATTTTGCCGCTACTTAATCAACCTTCCAATTCCTCTAATCAAGGATTAGATACTACAATGAAAAAATGTTTCAATTAAATAGGTTACCAAAAAACATCAACATTGGAATAATAAAAAATGATAACTCTAAACCTATTTTTTTAACCCTAAGCCAAAAATAAAAACCTTAAAGAATATGAAAACAAAACAACATAATAGATTGGGGAAGGTATTATTAACAAGAACAAAAAACAAAAAAATGGGACAACAATATGTACAAAATGGTGATTGATTAAAAGACCACAATAGAAAATTGTGAAAAAAATGGAAAAATAGAAAACAAGAAGATAAATTTAAAGATTTACCTAGTAGGATAGTACATAGAGCTGTCTTTTTTTGCAACCTAAAGCAGAAAAAAAGCCAGCATATCCACAAGTCTTTTAATGGTCTCTTCATTTTCAGAGAGATGTACAACAGATTTTTTGTATCATAGCCATGGAATTTTTTCCATTCATTAAATTTGTTCTTGCCCCAAAGCTTAGCATGCTTGTTACCTCTATGACCACCCTTGTTGACATTTTCCAATTCTCTTTCATCAACATCAAGAAATCAAGACTTACAGCATATTTCATCAACAAGAAATTGATAATCAAAGGTATGAGGCACATTAAAATTAGCTATAGCAACATCAAAATGGGAATGAAAAGACCAATCACAAGAACCATCAATTCAAGTAGGAACTTCAAAATCATCAACATCCAAGTAGACTTCAAGGTTATAAAAGTTTGCAAATAAAATAACATCTAGATCTATTTAATGAAACTAAGGGCAAAGATATTCAAGCAATTGCAAGTAAATGTCAGAACCATCATCAAACCATAGAAGCTCACTACCTGAAACACTAGCATAAGGTGTGGATGGTGTATGAAGGATTGATCCAAAAATTTCAACATCAAAGAATTGACGAAATGAGAATTTTGGTACAGTTTCAACAAATTAATCAATATGATCAAAAAAACTATCACTAAAAAATTTCTTCGAAGCCTTTTCACAAGGCTCATCAGGTTCAGACATTGATCTGTGAAAGGAAAAATCAGAAAAGAAATGGGGAAAAAATGAAGGAAAAAAAAAACTTATGATAGAAAAAACTCAAAATTTCTTTTACAAGCACAACAAAAAATTGAACATCACCACAAAAGAGGAAACATAATTGAAAAAAATCAAAAGAAAACTTGAAATCTACAACCACCTACAACAACAACAAAAAAAATAACAAGGAAAGAAAACATAGGGAAAGAAAAGAACATAATGATCTGCATTATTCTTTATTACAAAGAACTGCAGGCTTAGCAACCAAATAAATTAAAGCAAAAAACATTAAAGCAAAAAGTAAGAAAAAAAAGAAAAAATAAGAGAATGAAAACAAAAGAAGAAAAAATATAGGAGAAAAAGAAGGGAGAAAAAATGAAATGATAGATAAAAACAAAAATTAAAAAATGAGAAAGGAGGAAGAAGAAATACAGAAGTTGAAAAGAAGGTAAAGAAGTGAAGGAGAGGAAATAGGGTAGGGTCCAACCACACTATTAGGAGCCACACATGCTCCCTTTAAACCATTGTTTTTTCATTACTTTTTTGAAGAATCTTTTTAGAATCTTTTTAATGTTTTTCATAAAAACATTTTTTTAAAATTTAATTTTAATATTATTATGTTAAGGTGAATATTAAAAAATATCCCAAAACATGTCATAAAAAATAAATTTAATTATGCTTTTAATATGAAAATTATTTTTAAACTGCTTATAGGCAACTTTTAAACAATGGTTACAAGAGATTAAAAAAATTTATATGTATTTTTCATTCATTAGATTAATTTCAAATTTTTATGATATGTACATAATGTATTCACATAACATTTATTTATAAAAAAAATTCACAATTTAAAATTCAAAAAATTAAATAATGGTTACGATTGCTAAGGTACCTGTTAAAATGACTACACCCAGAAGGGAAGAAGAAGAAATCAAGAATCTGAGAGGAAGTGGGAATAGACGAGGAAAGAAAAAAAGGTCCCTACGTAAGCTCCGCCTTTAGGGCTACAAGATGATGGAAAGAAAGCCTTTATGGCATGACTAATGGAAAGAAAAGGTAAAGAAAAGAAAAAAAAATTACATGACTTTTACGCAAGAAAAGGCTCCCATAGTAGGCCCTTTCAAAATTTTCGATTTTAGCACCCAGCTTAACGGCCTCATGCTAAAATCTCAAATCTGGAAGGGCTTATTATCGAAGCCTTCTCCTATATGTTTTTAGCCCAATATGCCACAGCAAGTTATTATTATCCCCACCACTTTTCCTACCCCACCACCACCACACATCTAGTTGAAGCATCATACTTGTAACTACTGTCTTTTTTCGACAATTTTTTGTCATTTTTGCCAAAACAATTTAAGAATTTGTTTCCTTATGTAAATTCAACTAATTTTGCTAAATTTTGAAAAAATTTACCAATTTTTCAATATCACAAATTTTTTTTAAAGAATAATTATTATTATTATTAAAACCATGTTCATAAATCTCATCAACAACACTTTACTTCAATCCATGAATTTTTTTTTACTTTGCGAACTGGATTCTTTAGTCCAATACTATGTGTGTTCAAATTGGATGGAATTTTAGCTCATTGATGAGTTCTAGTATTTAAAAAAGAATCATGGTTTTATCATCCATCATTACAACTTCTTCTTGGTCTTAAGATGGATGACAAATTTGTAAGAAGATTTTATAAGTATTAAAATAATAATAATAATAATAGACATGGTATTGGCTCTTTGCTCACCTCATGTCAAGTGTGAACCAACAACAAGTATCATGGCATTTAAGCCTTTCTCCAAGGGCCTTATCATCGAATTTACCCCTAAACATCATCAGGCAGGCTCAATATGGGCTACAGAGGGCATTATCATAATTGCAGTTAGCCCCTAAACATCATCAGACATGCCCAATATGGGCTACTTTGTAGTGTAAATTCACACAGTCCGGACATTTAGGAATTATAGAACTAGATGACAGTTTCTTTCCAGAAGCACGGCAGAAAAAACTGCTTGTCAGGTTGAGTTTACAGTTGTGCTTCAAAAAGAAAAAGAGGGAAAATAAATTCAATTTTTTTTGTATAATAATTTTTTGTTATGTAGGTGAGTGAGTGGTGACTGGGTGTCCTTTTTTCTCTCCCCCGCCTGGTAACTTACTAGTTACGAAAGAAAAGCACAAGGAAGATGTGTAAAAGGAAAAGAAGTGGTGTAAAAGAAAATGGGTCGTCTCTCTCCTCCTCGTGTGGAGCCGGCCTTCCTCGCAGCACCCTTCTTCTCACGCTCGTTGCTGCCAGTCCCATATGATGATGACCATGCCCTATTCCTTACAAACCTTCTGAAGATGTAGTACTTACTGATCAGTAGGAATAGAAATCAGAATTTTTACAAAATTGCTGCTCGAGAATTACATGGCCACCAAGGTTGCTTCGAAGTCCTCTGCTGTGTTCTGACACAAACTTCGTCACAACTCTTCTGACACAATTAGAATCACGGTCTATGCACATTATCAAGTTTTCTTTGTTTACTCATAATCACACTCTGCTCACATAATCTGTGGTTTGTTTATACTGAAGTGTATTATTAAGAATTTGGTCAAAGAAACGTGTTCCACTCTCTGTGTCAGAGGTCCATGTAGATTGTCATGGTTTGATGCGCTTGTGTTTTTGTGGCAGAGGAACTGGGCAGCAGTACCAGAGTTTCAGAGGAGGCTTGAATGGCTAAATAGCCCCCCACTGCAACTGAAGGTCTTGTCCTTCTATACCAGTAGAGATTGTAAAAAAAGACTGCATATGAGGATGGAAGGTGCTGTGACATATATTGGTAAGCTGGAGACATTTGCTTGAACATATCCGTTCACTTGTTGCAGAAAGATGAAATTGATGACTTCACACCCTTCCCTCACAGAGTGTAAAGAGTCAATGTGTACTAGTGAAAGTAGAAAGTCATTCTTGTTTGATCAGGCCTTAACCATTTCACATCTCTATGCATGTCAAGACTTGCAAGGCAAAGTGGTGCTGCTGGATTTTTGGACATACTTCTGCATCTACTGTATGCACATACTCCCCGATCCGGCTTATCTTGAGACAAGAACAAACAGTAACTAGTAAAAGTTGTTTGTGTTTTGGGAAGCATATTGACCAAACAGAAGAATTGGGGATTTTGGTTACCTAAGTTTGGTCACCTTCCTATTTTTGTTCTTCTATGCAGACACTATGTTTTGACTTAAGTAATGAGGTTTGCAGCTTACAGTGGTGGGAGTGCACTCCGCAAAGTTTGACAATGAGAAGGATTTGGGTGTTATTTGCAATGCTGTCCTTCAATATGATGTTACTCATCTAGTGAGTGCTCCCTCCTCTCTTTCTTGTTGTTGTGAGTTGGGAAATGTTTGTGGAATATGTCATTTTGTAAGAGCTAGTTATGGTTTTCTCATTTCAAGTGTCATAGCAAATAGAAGGTTTGATACACCTGAACACATGACTCAAGAATTCAGATCCATCAGTGAGGGATGACACTGAGAAACCCATTGCCTGATCAAGAGATGATGTCCCTAGATCAAGTTATGAATGATGGGGATATTTCCATGTGGCGACAACTTGGCGTTAGCTCATAGCCCACCATTGCACTTGTGAGCCCAAAGGGCAAATTGATCACCATGCTTTCTGGAGAAGGCCACCGTCATGTATATTGTCTTGCAATGTGAAAGAAGGGTCCTGGGACTTCTGTATCCATCAAGTGACTACTTTGTGAACAAAGTTTGGTCTTTGTGATAACCACCCCCGCATTGTATAACCCTAAAACTGTTTCTTTGGTCAGTATAGCTGTGGTGCCAATCTTTTGTACACATGAACGTATCAGCCCTATTTTCTTCAAAGATATGTGAGGTGTGTTAATCTGCTACTTTTGACCTACACTTGTCAGGTACAGTAGCTGCTTGATTTCTTCTTCGGAGTTGTGGATACAAGTTGACTGAGAATATATATGCTTCTAAGGATGAAACTTGCAGCTTGACAAGATGAGGAAGGTGGTGTTGACTTTAATCCATTTTTGTAACATTCACCCTTTCAAGAAACATTGTCAGGCCCAGATCAAGAAGGCCGGAAAAGGAAATGTGCACACCAACCATAAATATGGGAAAAACAAAGGGAAAAAGCAAATATGCAAGACAAAGTCCATTTGCAGGATCAAGCCAAGACCCCTCTCAGGCCACTTCCACCATACATGGACAATATGCCTGCTAATGCATCCATTGCAGAACACACCAAAATTCAAATTGATAGAGCAAGCAAAGGGTGGCTCTCAAATGCTAGGAAACAGCTGCCAGTCAATGGGTTCATTGCTCACCAAATTGGACAACTCTACCGCTTGATACATGAACATGTCCGACTACTTGTATAGGTTTTTTCATTGTTTATATTGGAACCAGCTCAACAACAGATGGCAATTGATACCCATTAAATGCTGATGGAGCTTGTGGGGAAGTGAAAGTCAGCATTTCGAGATTTCTGTTTTCACCCACCATATACACATCCTTCTGTTGCTGAAAACAAAATGCTCCTTGTTCCTGGGCAATCCCCTATAGGCACTTTTCCTGATGCTTCATACTTGCCATCGAACAATGTGAGCTACTTTTCCAGTTTGTTCCCCGATCGAACTTCCTCTCAGCAGCCTGCCTTGGACAACCCAAATCCTTTTCTTTTAAACTCTTCCTTTTCTGAGATTGGTCATTCATTTGTCAATGTCCTGTCTTCCTCTGCAGCCCTCTCTTGGACCCATGTTTGATCTTCTCCAAGTATTGTGTCTGAGGTTCCCTTCGAAACATAAAGTCAAATGGATAGTGGCAGTGAGTAAGAGAACACAACTTTCATACATATTAAAATGCCTGTAGCTAGCTTGGAGGTGGCCCCATCTTCTCTGGCTTCCAAACCAGGAAGCATGCAGTTTGGGCATTATGTTGGTGTCGTTGATAAGCAGGAAACTTCTGTATTATCTACTTACCCTTTCCTACTGCAGGAAAGGTGAACTGGAGGATCAATGTCCATACTGGGTTCAAACACACTCAATTTTTTTTCTTCATCATTAAGCTTTGTTCATCACCATCTGAATGGGTACCAAAAACATCCAGTCCAGTCCAAGTCACTTGTGGACGTGGCTCCCCTTGCACTAGTGAGAGACTTCTTGGCAAACATTGCTCAAGGTCAACACTCATACAACACCTTCATAGTTTGAAGTTACCTCTTCTGCTGATGTCCAACAATCTGATTGCTTATAGTCCCTGTATGCTTTTTCTTCTTGCACCCCCTTCACTTTCTTTGATGTCTAACTATGTACCAAAAATGCACATACTTGTGGCCTTTATGTTTTTTGAATTGCTCTTCTGTAGTCATGGTGTTCCTCATTCTGCTTCTTGAACAGTGTGATATGTTTACTGATTTGCAGCCAACATACTCTCAGAGCTACTTCTAATAAATGAATTTGAGACAAATAGTCTTAAACTTTTTGGGCTGGTGCAGCTGTACAGGACTATAAGCAGCGACATGCAGAACATGGGGCGTACCATGCGTAGTGCAAACTGGAGCCCATGTTTTTAGTCCAAGCATATAGAGATCAGGTCATGACAAAAATGACTGGACAACTACATCAGATTCACCTACATCCACAGGCTGGAATAAATTCATTCCTGAAGACTACAGTGAAGAAGACAGTGCCAACTGCCCTTGTGGAGAATACTAAGAAACAACCTTTGTTCCTAAAGATGCTGCCAAATTAATGCATCAGTTCTTACCTCTCTTCAACAAAACTCTGTTTCCACACAAGGCACCACCTGCCTCTACTGATTGTTATTCACAGATGCTGAGGATGAGTAAGTCTCATGGTGCTTTCCATTCTTATGATATTTTGGATGTGGATATACTCTTCTCTTTTCTTGCTTATCTACTTCTGTTTCTCTCTTTTTTGGATACAAATTGAGCTCAAGTTTTTTCCTTGCTTTTCTTTTTTTCTTCTATTTAATGAGGATGTAAGACTAATTGAAATGTGTATATGATTTGGAAGTACTCTTTGAAACATTAATGAGCAATTGAAATCCCAAGCAATCTGGTATATGAGATTAGAGAACTCCAGAGCTGAATTCTGAGATGGTTTGCCATATGAGCTACTTTTCATTTGTTTTCTCAATGTGTGTTGTGGCAGGCTCGTGTTCTGTTAAGTAGAAGGATCAATTTTACAGCTCTCCCACGTACAATTTCCTTTTTTTGGACAATTTGTTTTGGGACATTTTTTAAATCGTTTGTATGAAATTCCAACTGATTTGTATTAGAGCTGTCTGGTTACCAACACATGTCCAATTGGTGTATAAAAGTTAATTGGTAATTAGTAGCTGATCAGGGATTGATAACCAATAATGGATTAGGAGCCTCCATTTTGCTAGCGGGAGTAAGCAGTTTTCGTTGAGGTTGTGGGAGCATGGTTGCAATAGTCCCTCGACAGAGGGGAACTTGTGGGAATAGTTGAAGCTTGCTCGTGAATATGAATGACTGCTGCACATGACAATAGCACTTGGCGTAATATCGACACAACTTCAAACCACAACGCTCTTGGCGCAATGTGCATTTTCAATCAAGCGTAAGAGCAATACTTTGATATGAGATTCGTGTCAATGTGAATCTGAATTTGCATTTGTCACTCCATTAGCAATGTTCTACAAGTTCATGAACATGTGCTGTGTTTTTATGCCTTGTAAGAATATGATTGTGGCTTTTGTGGATTTTGAAGGTGGAGGTCATAGGATGTGACGAGAGGTTCAAGATTCTTTGGTGTTGAGAAGGCCTGTTGGTCCTTTGACTCACAGGAGTTTGGCAAAGCTCTTTCTGGACCCCACATTACACATAAGCTTGCCAGAATTGGACCATGGCCCCCGGGTGTGGCTACAGTTACTGTGGATGGCATTGAGAAGGCCTGCTAGTCCTTTGACTCACAGGAGTTTGGCAAAACGGGATTCGGAAAAACGGGATTCGGAACCGACAAAAACGGGATTCAGAAAACAGGATTCGAAAACGGGATTCGGAGTAACTGTAGCCACACCCAAGGGCCATGGTCCAATTCTGGCAAGCCTATGTGTAATGTGGGGTCCAGAAAGAACTTTGCCAAACTCCTGTGAGTCAAAGGACCAGCAGGCCTTCTCAACACCATCCACAGTAACTGTAGCCACACCCAGGGGCCATGGTCCAATTCTGGCAAGCTTATGTGTAATGTGGGGTCCAGAAAGAGCTTTGCCAAACTCCTGTGAGTCAAAGGA
>Ga0116231_10010166_pt1 | contig 15348 bp, 3 predicted proteins | sample S1TSphgellanicum_2_FD_89695 | JGI IMG/M metagenome (GOLD analysis project Ga0116231, IMG submission 89695) | Host-associated microbial communities from peat moss isolated from Minnesota, USA - S1T2_Fd - Sphagnum magellanicum MG | ecosystem: Host-associated > Plants > Peat moss > Unclassified...
CTCCCCCCTCTTTCCCTTTTTCTTGTGTTTTTTTCTACAACACCTTGATCTCGTGTGTTGTTGTTGTTAACCAAAAAGACCAATAAAGGTGCTAGCCTAGCTTGCACCTTTTTAAAAATTCTCATTGATGCACCGTTTCCCATGTATATATAATACAATTCCATAAAAAATAATGCAAATTGCCTTTCAACAAAGTGAATGTTACAAGTTATAACACAATCCATTCGATTTAAAAGCATTATCACGTCAAACCAAAGTACAAATTTTTTTAATTTTAAAAATGTGTTGTGTGTGGACTTCAATTTTTTAGAAAAGCCTTAAACACGATTTGAGTTTTCAAATGTTTCATTGACCAAGTTATTTGTTAGAGAAAAAAACAATGTTAAGTTTGACATTTGTCACATGAAACATCAATCAACCTTATCATATAAAAATAAACCTCAAAAGTATTATAAAATTAATTTACAAAATAAATGAATTTTTTCATCCATATTAAATGAAATTCCATATCATGCATTGTTATCCATAATGGATGTAATTTATATATCATTTTTCTTTTTTTTTATGAATTTCATCTGTTTTATCTATAATGGATATAATGTATCCATCATTGTCCACTTTTGATCCATAATGAATGAACTTCATCCATCAACTTCCATTTTCATTCATAGTGAATATTTTAGATGTTTAAATATATGTTTTGAGTGGAAGGCTTTATGGAAGCTTCCACGACGGAACTCCTTGAACAATTGCAAATAAAATAATGCAATTTTATCAACTCTAATGTAAGGCACAACTTTGCATCACAAACGTTATCCATTATTGTGTCTTTGTTCATGTTCACATTTTTCACACTATAAATGAACTCTTTTGAAATGCACATGTGTATTGTCATTCTTTTATTCATTTTTATCAAAGTTCATGCATGGGTGGGTTTTTGTTTGGGCCTATCATGGCTATCACAACAATTTATATAAACATTTGAGTCTAAATGACCAGCAACATGACAAGCATAAACGCAATGAGGAGAGAAGCAACATGCCTATGGAACGAAAGAGGGGAAGAGCAATGGAACACCACAACAACCGGAATTGGGGAGTAGGGCAACATGACAATGGATAATACAAGTGAAGGGTGCACAAGGTGGAGGGAGAGATGGGAAGAATTGGGGCTAGTGGCATGACCTCTTGTGGTGTTAATAATAGGATAGAATTGGAGGTTTAGATAGTAGACACTACCCATTGAATGTGTTGCATTTAACCTAGGACTCCATGATCATAAATCAAGTATGCAATGTGAATTGTGGTTTTCAAATAGGATTAGTTTGTTATTTGTGCGCATGTGGGCCATGTAGTAGGCAGTGATTATTCATTGACAAATCTTGTTTCTTTTTCCAAAAACATTGGGATTTTTTTTGTTTTTTAAAAGGGTAAAAATTATTATTTTTCATTTTTTAGGATTTAAAAAAAAAATTGGAAGGAAAAAAACCTGATGGTAGGTTAATATTTTTCATGATAAGAGACAATTTTGCCATGTTAAATTTGGGTGGAGGTATTACAAATTATGAGATTAAAAAGGAAATTGTAAAATTGGATAGGCAAGATTTTACGTAGGCAAAAAAATTGATTTGGACATGGAAATTAATAAAAGTGTAGACCACCCCTCAGCCATGGGCCTTATCAGAATAAGGGCCCATGTGAGGTGGGACCAATTGTGGGCCTGATTCTGGTAAAACCCTGCAGCCAAGGGCTTCACTGATGAGCATAAGGACCTCATGCGTTCTCCTGAGGTTCAGGAACACCCTTGGGTGCTCCTCCCTCGGGAGAGAACACACTCGTATGGGAACCTCCCCTTCCCTGCAACAAAATCCAACACAACATGCATTCTCACATAACACAAAGCTCTTGCATAACTACACATTTCACTCCTTGGCTTTGTTTTGATATTTGAGAGAGAATTGCTTGGCAGAATGGGCCTTTGGTTCCATGAAGGTCTGCTGGCAACTCTAAAGCAAAAAAAGGGATGATACATTGTAGCATTTTCCTACATTCAGAATCACGATATGAAAAAAAAGATTGTTTATTGACTATCTAATTGCAATTCCAATCAGTTTCTAGTTCCAGCTCAGGAGACCCATTGTGTAATCCAGTTGCAGATCTGGTTCCCAGATCCAGTTTGGGTAAGAGCATCTCCACCACTACTGTACCATTTATCGAGCTATTAATTAATTAATTAATTATCGGCTGTTTCTAATAGCATTTTAAAACCAGCTGCCAACCAAACATAATTTATCAACATCATCACTTGTCACTTGCAAACCTTCACATTAAGTGAATAACATGAGAAAATGCCTTGTGTTGGTGATGCTCGATTGGGCTATGTGTCAAACTTGCGTTTCTTTCTCATGTTTTCTTGTTTCTTTGCAGCTGGGTTTTAGTAAAACTATAGCAAACAAATTTGTGCACTTGGAACTAGGTTTTAATAGGTTTTAACATTCTTGGGACTTGGTTGCAATGGAAGTTTGGCATCAACATCTACATGCAATCATGTAAGCTAAGAAGCTTGAAGATGACAATGGTCCAATGAATTGTTCATGCAAATGTTGTTAATGCATGTGGAAAATGCACCTAGACAATAACATGGTGGTTCTTTGCTAGGATGTTGAGCAAATTTTGATTGTTAACAACATCTAAGCGAGTCACAAATTTGGAAGTATTATTTTTCTTTGTTACTTGTCTATGTGATCGGTTTTTCCGTAAGAGATACAAGATGAGACACGAACTTCTTTACAAAATTTTGAATGTTGTTTATGCTCACAATTCTTATTTTGTGCAATGAAAGGACACATGTGGACACTTGGGCCTTTCTTCCATCCAAAAATACACATCTTTGCAAATGCTTGCATATGGCATTGCACCAAATGCCATTGACAAATATTGTTGTTTGGTGAAAACCATCACCAAATGCATGAAGTGTTTTGTCAAAGCAATTCACAAGGTTTTTGAACAATAGGACTTGTGACAACCATAATGTGTTGATTTGGAGAAACTATTTAGAATCAATGTGGACCACAATTTCCTTAGGATGTTTGTGTCACAGGATTATATGCACTACATATGGAAAAATTGCCCCGTTACTTGGCAAAGGTAGTTCATAGACAAGGATAAACAAAATCTATTATTTTAGAAATAATTATTGATCAATTGTTGTGAATACAACATGTTTATTTTGGTTGCTTGGATGCAACACTAATCTAAATGTGTTTGACCAATCCCTTTGGTTGCAAATTTCTTGTAAGGTCCAACGAATGATGTCAACTTCATAGTGAATGCAATAATTTATGAATAAATCTATCTACTTGTTGATGGGATTTATTATCCAAGGTGGTTGATCTTTCTTCAAACAATCCACGAACCATAAGGAGGGAAACAAAAACATTTTGCAAAATGTCAAGATAACACGTGGAAGGATTTTGAATGTTGCTTTGTGGTTCTCGAAACCAAATTTCAAGTTATTGCAAATCTTAGTAGATAAAGGAATAAAGAGGTGATAGTAGATGTGTTGATGGCATGTGTGGTGTTTTGCAACATGATCATTGAAAATGAAGGTCAAAATTTAGACATGGCTTGGCATGACCACAATCTTTTACAATTTAAAAGAAATCTCACATTTGAATTTTCATGAATGGCACAAATGCCATAGAAGACAATGATGCTCGTTTTAAATTCCAACATGACCTCTTTGAACACAACTTGCATTGAAATAAAAATATTTTTTTTACAAGCTTGAATGTTTCAATGCCTCTAGGTTCAAATTCTATCCAAGCACACAATCTGTTTTTTTTCTATGTGTGTGGTCTCTACAAGGCTCAAAATTGTAGCAATGTTCAGGGTGTTTGGAGTTGTGGTTAAAACTTATGTGTTTATTTTCAAGCCTAATTGAAATTTTTGGAATTCTTCATGCCTTTGTAGTTTTAAATATTCTCACATGTCGTCTAAAACCAATTGATTTTAAAGCATGATGAACAACACCATGGTTGTTTGTTTTTTCAAGATGGCAATTTCCTTCAAGGTTGTTGAAGCCATGTTTGCAATTGTTTACACTTGAGCTTTAACAACAAAGTCTTTGAACTTGTTCATTTTTTCAACCTCCTTTGCAACTTTCAAACCCTAGGGCCTTTGGTGTGTGATTTGTAGGGAGTTTAGATTTCCATCTTGGGAAGTATTTTTACTTCACCCACATATTCTAATTTTTTTCATTTCACAAGCAACATTTTGTGCACATCTTCTTGCATGTTTGCCCATTGCAATGTCTTTGAAAGGAATTAAATTTAGTTTACGAATGTGAAAGATTAATTTTTTGGGTGTTTGTTTTTGTAAAGTTCCAAGGCCTTTTGTAATGTATTTTTTTTCATGTGTTTATAGATTCATTCAAAATGATGATAGACCCATGGCAACCCACAACCTTGGAAATGTCGTGTTTAATCACGTCCCATTTTGTCTCCAAGCTTTTTATTGGACTTTTTGTGCATGTTGGAGGTCAATTGTTGTTGTAGTGTTGTTATACCCTTTCTCAAAACATCATTGATTTTCATCCATTTTCAATCCCAAGGTCTTGTGAAACATGGATATAGGACTTGCAAAACTAGTGATCTTCTTTAGTAATAAAATTCTTCTTTACTTTATTTTGTATTTGTTGTTGCAAGAGGCACATTATTTGTTGCAAGAAATGCACAAAGTTCTAGAGGTTGGAAAAATGCATTGACAAAGTTGTGTGATGCCATTGCTTTTTCCTTTTGATGTTAAAAATGGTCAAATATTGATCATGATGAATTTTAGTATCTTGTGCAAAAGTGTTGGCATAAAACAAAAAATTCACGAGGTTTGCAGACCTTATTCTAGGTGGAGGCATTGGTGGGGTTTTAATTTTTGGGTTTTTTTTCCCTCACATGGGAGTTTACCACTGGTGTTTATTGTGTTCTTTTGGAGATGTTCCAAGGGTGCAAGTACGTAAATAGGATCCAATGGGATTACAAAAGGATTGTGAATCCTTTTTAATTTTTTTTCATTTTTTCATATGAAATAATTTGTGAATGAAATCTTTTGCAACTTGTTATTAAAAATACATATAGTCTTCCCAATAGATCACATGGTTTTTGTTAATATATTTTTAATAAATATGAATTTTTCAAAGTGTGTAAATGTTGTCAGATTATGCATTTTTTTTTGAAAATTTATCATAATTTTGAATCATACCAAAATATGTTAACTACTTTAGTTTTTTGTTTCTTATATCATAAGCTACAACTTTCTTTTGTATGTCATGCACATTACACCCCATTTACATGTGGTAAAAGACTTTTGAAATTTGAAATTTTTGAAATACTTTGAATTTTTAAATTTTCATATCTTTTTAATTTTGAGTGTTTTTTGAAATTGGGTAATAGGTTACTATCATCTAAAATTTTTTACCATCAAAATTATGTTATTACAATAGTCATTTGCTTAATCATTTGTAAAAAAAAACATAATCTAAAGCAACATTTATTCAAGTTCAAACATCATTTTTAAAAACCAAAACCCAAAATTTAATTTAATGAATTTTTAATTTTAATTCCTCAACATTCATGTTAGTCATTTAACACAATATGGAATGATTAACATAACTTTAAAATGTCAAGAAAAAAAATATGTAAAAAATTTCACATTTTTCACCAATATCTAACATGGTTTTTGGCTCTTATTTTTATATTCACACCCCCAAAAGCCATATTGCATAGTCTAGTTCCAATAGAAATATTGTAGCATAATCTTGTAGCATAGTTTAATTCCAACAATAAATTGATCCTCTTGATTTTTATTTTTAAAAACTAAAGATTAATTTAAGTTTAGCAACCCAATAGTAGACATAGAACTAGTTTGAAAACTTATATGGAACTTGGAACTCGTCAACACCATTTTGACCATGGTAACAATGTAGGTGTTAATAATGTAGGTGTTGATTCACCCAAGGCTATTTTTATGCAAGGTAGTTGGTAAGTACTTATTCTAATTTTTATGTAAACATTATAAAAAAATCAAAATGTTGTTTTAATTTTAGGTTTTCAAATCTACTGATAATCATGATTGGTCATTTACTTGTTGGTACTAACAAAATTTTGGTGTGCAAATATTTAGTTTCTATTGGGTTTTTTCAACATCATTTCTGCATATTTATTGACACAAAATCAATGCTCCTAAAAACACCTAAACTTGCAAAAAGTGATACACAAAAAAAATCACGAGCATTACTAAAATTCTTGGTTTTTAAAATGGTCCAAGAGATTGGTTCTTTTGGATTAATAAACATGTCCATTTTGACTAAAGGTTCTAAAGATGTATTTTTTGACTAATCAACTTGACTAACATAACAAATTTGACAAGTACATTTAGTCAAGTTGGACAACCCTAATCAAACGAGACATCTTGTCAAATTGAACTTAAAAAATTGACATCATTAGTCAAAATGATCAATATTTTTTAGTAAATAAGACATCTTATGCCTATTACATGCCTACCTCATATTTCTCACCTCCCACCTACAATTTTACAACCTATCTATATACTGACCCACCCTCCTACATATTATTTACCTACCTACTACCTACCTTTTATAACCTACTACCTACCTACCTATCCACCCACCTACCCACTTACTTACTACCTGCCTCCCTCCCTACATATCCATCCACATATTTACATACATGTACTACCTACCCACCCACCTACCTACATGCATACCACCTACCTTGCCACCTACCCACCCACCTATCTACTAATTATTACTTATCTATTTACCCACCCACCCACCTACCTTTTATAACCTACCTACCTAACTCATAGTCTCGTAATGTGTTCAAATAAACATGCGAAATAAAAAACTTGAAAAAAGTTGAACACCTTTTGATGATTTGGTCGAGTGGTTAAGAACTTTGTTTATAATTTGGGAGGTCAAGGGTTCAATTCCTACTACTTATAACCTATGTACATGTTTAAGGGGCTAAGGTAGGCGAATTTAAGTTAAATAAGTTAAGTAAGTTATACTAGGTTAAATTACAATAGGTCAAATGGGCTAGGTTAAGCTACCACTTGAGTGAAAACACATTATGAAAAGGCCAAAATTGTTGTCACATTGTACTTTTTTTAGGGGTACCATGTTTGAAGTTCAAACATGTCATTATTATGAAGGATTTTAACAATGTTTTGCATATTATGGTAGGTCAAAACCCAAATAAGTCAAATTCCAATAAAACTACATTTTTAAATCTAATATGATGTGATGTTATAATATATTTGCACCAAGAAAACATACATCACAACATACTAAAAAACATAAATATATTAAAAAATGATTGAAATGAATTTTAGTCTTTTTGAAACTTGTAGTATCTTTTAAACATTATGATTCCATTTGATTAGAATAAGTTTTTGAGCCATGTGAAGAATTTAATAATTATCATAACACAAATGGGTGTTTTTGGGGGCAATGACCATAAGTATGTGGTAAATTAACATTTTGACAAACTATCACTTTCAAATGGAAGATGACAAGATATGTGAGGTGGCTCATTTTTCAAATTTTCATTTCAAACATTTTTTGGTTAACTAATTCAAACCCAAACCTAGTGCAATCCAAAAAGAGAAAAAGCTCTATTATATTACATATACCATAAATATACAAAGTAATCATTGAATTTAACATTTTAAAAAATAAAAATTCAAATAATATAAGATATCATTAACTTTGTGAAAATCAAAATATCAAACCTAAACACGGAAGTGAAACCCACAATTAAATGCAACATGTTTTGTAAAAATATACATTACATACATGTCATGAAAGTGCCCAAAGTGGCCCCCTTGTAATGTGCTTTCACCCACCTACCTACCCACTTACCTGCCTACTCACCTACCTACCTACCACAAAAAAATTGATAATAAATTTAATAATAAATTATTTAATATGGGCAAAATTTTGACTAATCAAATGCTCCACTATTTGTCAATCAAAATTATTAGTCAAATGATCCATACTCTATGAATAAAAAATTCCACCTTAATCATAACATACATGTCAAAATTGTCTTGTCCAAAATGAGGAAATGGTTTTTTTATGCATGTCCAAATTGGGTTTTTTTTATTAAATTTGCTAGAAAAAACCTAGGAATTTTATTAATGGAGGAGAGGAAATGTTGCCCCATTTTCTTCTAGAACCCCATTTGAGGGGAAAAAAAAACATTAATTCAAAAGTTCTACTTCGTATCCAAATTTGAACCAATTGTCAAATTGTTTACATGTCCAATATTATTTTGCTTACTTGTCCCATAACATTACCCCCCTATACTTCAAATCCTTGCTACATGAAAGAGAAGTAAATACTACCAAAGTTTGAACATCTATGAATTCATGTTTAAGAAATTGTGCAACATCCTATAACACCTCAATTTCGACCTATTTTTCATCAGCTACCATTTCAAGCATTAGTTGTAAATAAAAATGTGTAATTCCTATTCTTATGGAACAATGACAAATGTTTGTTGAGATATAACTAATTCCAATTTTACCAACTATTCATGTTCTAAATCATGTATAATCTATTTCAATTTTTATAAGGTCTATGATGGAGTACTAAACTCTATTGATTGAGAGGGCAATTTCTGACCCTCCAAATCCTCCTACTCTTGAATTAATTCTATATCATGAAAGACACCATTGCTGTTGAAATTGGTGTGTGTGTATAGTAGTGGGTATTAAACTTTGTTATACTTGCACATCTTGAGTTGAATTTGATCTAGTGCCATTAGGACATGCTTAAGAATAAGGCCTACACGGTGGTGACTCCAAGTTTAATATTGATGGGATGTATGGAAAGTAAGGAAAGGTAGTTTGTATGCCTACAATTGATGCTTGTAAAGTTGTTCATCAACTCGTACTTATTAAATCACTTGCTTTAAGTCTTCCTTAAACATATCATGTACCTTGTCCCACCACTTTACTAATTCACCTACTTGAACACCTAATGTTTTGTGGCATAGGTTAAACAAGACATTTTCTATGTTGAGGTCTTCATATTGTCGCAACCTAAAATATGCATAATATGGTTATTGATTTTTGAATTTACTAACAATATTTGTCAACCTTGATATTTCCATTTGTAGCTCCTATACCTCCTATTGGGACTCAAATTTGTATTGCCCCTTTGTAAACTTAAGAGCTACACACCTATTAACTATTTTGATTCTTACAATTTTGAAGTCTTTTACTTGTTCTTATAAGCTACGTACATTTTGGTACACAACCTTGTTACAATGTTGTTAGCCTTTTTGTTGAATAATCAAATCATCCTTCTACTGTTTCACTTGCCAATACTCGTTAATGTTTTCATACTCTTGTTGCAAATGAATCTTCTCATGTTTTATTCGTTCAAATCCTACATCATGTGTTCATTGTTGTTGGTTTGCCTTTGTTTGAATCATAATAAATCTTGATGCATACCATCAACATGTTTATCCCTATGCTTTACCTCCTATTGCAACTTTTGGATTTATATTTTTGTTTGTTCAAAAAAATTTTGAATTCATTATTTCTTTTATACCATTTGTTGATTAACTAATTTTGTGAATCATGGATTATAATATCACAAATTGTTAAGCTTTAGTTTCATAGTTTTCCTTAGTATTAATGATTTGAATCCTGATAAACCTCCAAGTAATAATTATTAAGAGTTGAATTAACCTTTGGATATTTTAGCATAGAAGACTTTCTTATTTAAATTGATGCAAGGCTTAGTTAATTTTAGGACTTAGTAAACCTTTTAAAGTGCATTATCCTTTTATGTTATAGAGAAGGGAAAGGGGATGTAGAATTAAATGTGATTTATTGATATATTGGGAATACAAGCCCATAATTAATAATAACATTTCGCCGTGACAATATTAAGTTAGTATGTAGAATAATCTTCAGGCACAAATGATGTACTTGAAAGATTTTTAAGATGTAGTCCTAATACATTTTTATTTAGTCATCACTTTTATCATACTCTTAAATAGAATCAAAATCAAACTTAGGTATTAACATTTCCACCCAAGTGGCCTCAAATGAATTACAATTTAGTAAACAATTTAAAAGGGATAGATCACAATTGCAAAAACTATAAAATGCGATGAATGGTGTGAGTTAGGTATTCAACTCGATGCTCCATGGAAAGGGGGTTAATTGGGTTTCGAAGTTAACAATAATGGCTATCATTAGGAACCCAAGTTCGACAATGAAGACGAACATCGTCATCTTCACATTTTCACTCTTCAAACCTTTTTAGTGTGACTCCATAAGTAGGAACAAATTCTAAATAGATTACTAAGGCATGTGGGTTAAAAGACAATCGACAATCCCATGCCGAACGATCGACTTGAGTGCGCACCATTCTTCTGGATGATTCTTCTTCACGCGAACGTTGAAAGACATTAACGTCAAGTAGTGCTTCTTCAAGCTCTTCCTTTTCTACTAGTGAAACTGGAGGATTTGAGGGCGTAGTGACATCATCCGCCATGACTAAATTCTCATCTGCACAATAAAAACTAACAGGGTAACAGAAACAATGTGGTATTTGCGTTCAGAAGGGGTCGAAGTTTTTTTATTTAACAAATTAAGGTAGGCGTAAAGTGTGGGAGTGACGACGAAACCTCATGAAAACTCGAACATCCCAGATCTAATGGATTCATCAAACCCTAATTTCAACAATGGATCTAGAAGTATGTGGGGTTTTTTGGTGATGCAAATTTTAATTCCAATTTACTATGTACTACATAGTTAATTAGTGCATGGAAGAAAAAATAAGTAGGGGATATCAAAAGAGTAAATGGTATGCGAGGATGTTACTTCAACCATTGAATTGATTTAGTCACGTAAGGATTCAAAGATGTTTACTTGTTACTACCGATAAATTGTCCTAGTATTTAGTTACTTGAAATAATTAGGATGAAGAAGTAGGATGTGAGGATCAACGAATGAAAAGGATAAGGATCAAACTCAAGAACCTCATCAAGATATCCAAGATAAGGGGAAGGATGAATCCTCCATTCCCATTAGTCATGAAGATTGTCATCTTATTTGATTAGAGGATGGAATATTTTCTGTGTCTCATTGGGCCCAAGAATTCTCATCTTAAAATCAATTGGAGGGCAATTCATTCTCAATTCTCATTGGCTTTTGAAGGATGAGGAGGCTATTGATTGAAGGGGAGGATTTCGAAGCTTCCATTGGACAAGGGGAATAAGCTCAAGGAAAGGATATGGAGGCTTACCACGGGAGAGAAGAGTCTCTTGGGTTGGGGGAAGGGAAAAGGAAGAGAAGGAATTTGTGAGAAAAATATTAGTTCTTATGTGTGGAAAGGTGTTGTTAATGAAAAATATGTGTGCAAAAAATAAGCATGGAAGGATTTCCATGACAAAGCCTCCGGAGTTTTATTTCAAATAGTTGTTTATTTCAAATCCATTGTTGGATTTGTGTCAAACTTAAAACAGTTCTTGTTTAGGAGGTTTAGAAGGTTCTCTTCAAATTTCAGCATCATCGGTTTGGCTGTAAGGGAGCTACACTTGTCGAAAGTAGAGGGGGTTGAAATTGTCTGTTTTTTCCTCAATCTAAGCAAAGTGATTTTTAGTCCCAAGGCTTAACTTTGATCAAAAAAATAAAAAAAACTTATAAGATTTTGTAACATGGTTCCTTTTTAGATTAACTTTAAAAAAATTCAATGCATGTTAGATTAAGAAATTGTATGTTGATGTTATGATGAATGGAACAAAAGGGGTTCAACCATCAAGCGTGACATTGAATGAACATCAACATAATGCCCTTCACATTCCATCATGGTGAGTTACGATTCTCCCACAATGTCTTTGTATCTTCCAAGTGGACACAACGCATTAGATTCTTAGTGAACTTCATTGCATTACATTAAACCACCTTACTTGTTAGACTACAATGACATAATAGTTACACTTCCAAACGGGTTTTGTGAATGCATATCTTCATGTTGAAGGTGTGCAAGAATGCCTCACAAATTTCAACCTTGATATCTCTAACAATATAATAAACGTATGTTGATTATACTTAGCCACCTAGTTATTGGAACATGCATGCCACTTACTTGTGTGGATTGGCGTTTTTTCCCATTAGTACATCACTTGTGAACAAATGTATAAAAACCAAGTGTAACATCTTGTGAACAAATGTATGAAAACCAAGTGTAACATCTTGTGAACAAATGTTGGAAGACATACTAAATGTGTGGTAAACAAACCTGTCTATTATGGAAATACCAACAACAAATCTTAGTTTGTCTTCGATACATGGGTGCACCATTTTGTGTTTCAATTTGATGTACTTCTTCAATTAGTTATAGTTGAGGTGGTGTTTATTGCATAGATGGTTAAGGTTGCTGAGATTCTTCCTATTAATGTAAAAGGTTTTATCGTGCAAAATACTCAAGTTCCTTGTCCATCGTAAGTGTAGGAGATTGGCACTACCTTGATTCTTGTGCATGTTAATTTTGACCCACATTTGAAATTTGAGTCTGATTTTGATGTTGTATGCCTATGTAGTCCAATGCTAGTTGTGGGTTGTGTTATCCTTGCATGTTTTTTCACCACTAAAGAGGGGGACCTACACCTTCCTTTTCATCTAACTACACGACAAATTGGGTTGAATATGCATATGCCTCTATTCAACTAGGGCTATTTGCCTAGGTGATTAACTACTTGTTTGAAGCAGTTGACATAAGTGTTGTTAAATATGTTATGCCATACACCCAACTACACCTTTAAACGATGATGGGTGTACTTGTTTTGGTGTCTTTTCTTTCAAAACCCAATGTTACATGAATACTTTAATTAATGGAGTAAAATTGCAAATATTTTTACTTTCCACCACCATACTAGTTCCTTGCAACATTATTGTCTAAGTTATATAACTCCTTCATATGGTTGAACATGATGTCAACCCAATTAATCAAATATTTTGAATTTGCAATCATAAATGTAATAAAATTTCAATTGCTAAAATAATTTATTCATTCACACCCGTAAATAATTTATAGCAATGTTACAAATTAGTTGTTATACAAATACATCTTTTTGGAAATGTTCCACTATTCCTTTCCAACATGTGCTCAAAATCCCATTACAATATTTGCAATTGCATGTTTAACATGTTCCTTTATGCAAATAGCTGATTCTAAATCACTTGTATTAGAAATCTTGAATTTTTTTGTGATAATCAATGGTGATCTTCCAAGTATTCATAAATTACACAAGAAGATCCTGGTGTAACGTTTTCCATTTGATGAAAATAACCCCATTAAATTGGTGACATTTGCCCAAGCTTGTTTTTATCCTTTCATATTGACCCATGCTTATATGTGTTCAAACTCCACTATGTATTTATGCAATGCTAGTGCAAACCAATACCTATCCTCTTCCTTAAGAAATATGGGTTTGGACATGTTTTCTTTTTGCCTCCTAGTAGCACATGAACTTGATGGTATATGTTAGCATGTCATAGTTGGTTGATTTGCACACAACGCAAATCGTGTAACATCTGAAGCTCTAGCATTAATGCGGTTAGTGTTGGAGCCTATGTAGGTTGTGTTGTCGTTTATTCTTCCACCTACTTTCCAACCACAACTATTTCTTCATCTTAATTTATAAGCACCATTGTTTTAATCTGCTACCAATGTTATTGCTAATTGTGAAGCTTCCACAACATGCACTCAAGCTCCTATTAATTAATTACTAAAACTTATATTGTTGTCAAGCAATTTTCTTTAGATCAATTTTGTCCTTTTATTATTCCTACATTGAAAATGGTGATGGCAAACATTTTTATATTATTTATTACTTTCATCTAAAATGCCTTTTTTATTAACTTGTCATTCCTTTGCAATTCATGCCAATCTTTCCAAACAATTTTCATTAGTCATTTTGTAGTTTGTTTACAATGAATGTGCCAATAACAAATGCACATTTGTTGTTGTCCGTAGACAAAAATCAATGCATTCATCATTTTAAGTAATTTTTTTCAAACAATAATTGCTTTCTTGGTAACCTCCTTTTTTAGCAACACAATAATGGCTCCCATGTGAGCCACCAACATACAATGTGCAAAAATTTGTCAACATTGTTTGTTAACAAGTTTCTAATATACGTGGACACATCCAAAATGTTGTCTACGCATCATCATTAATAGGTGCCTATGTACGAACTTGGTTCTTGAATTCATTATTCCAATAAATAGGTTGACATTTAAATTGCTTCCCGTTATTGGTATCTATACAACTTGTTAAGTTATTGTTACTTGAACTTGTACTACCAATCAAAGTCTTAATGGCTCGGACCTCCTTGCCTATATAACCAATTGAGGGACTCCTTATAGCACACACATGTAAGGTTTCAAATTGTTCACATTCTCCAAAATGGGGTGTGGTCCAAAATTCCCAATGTTATTAGTAATATAATATTCTTAGGAAGACATTAGTATAAATATATAATAAGGTCCATACTTGTCGCAACCCTAGCCTTGGGCTCGCGACCAAGGCAAAGGGCTTGCAAGGGTGTGAGCTAAAAGGAAGCCCGAGAGTCAAGGCAAAGACATTGCAAGGGTGCGGGCCAAAAGGAAGCCGAGGAGTCACATCACATACTCCTAGGAGTGTAAGAAGTGTGAGGGAGTGTGAGGGAGTGAACACTCACACTCCCAAGGTGACTCCCACTTTGGGAGATGGACTCCCGATGGACTCCCGAAACTTCAGAGAGCGATTGCAGGGGTCAAAACTCAATGGCTTGTGGCGTTCTTTATATCATTGGAAAGCTCTTGTAACGTAGATGTCTGAAATGGGCTCGCGTTACTCATTTGGACATCTGAAACGTAAGTTATGGCCAAAAGAAGGGCCGGGAGTCAAATTGCTAGTTTGACTCCCAACCACAAAAAGTCAGGAATCGACCCGATTTACTTAGCTGCAGGGGGCGTGCCACATATCTTTGGAAAGCTCTCGACGAGAGCTACAACTTTGCTTTAGACCGCACCTTGATTGGAGGTTTTTTCGCAAAGTTATGGGGCTCCAAAGTCGCGGTAGTCCCAGTTGGCGGGATTTCGAGACTCCCACTCGGGAGTCCCGAGAAAAATAGCCATTTGGATGTAGCCTCCGTGAAGAGCTGGAGAGTATACTATAAGGGGGAAGGTGGTGGCTTCCCCCAAGTCCGGGCTGTGGTGAGTCTTGTGTGTTTATGTTGCCCGTGGCTCGTCCTAGCACCAAGGGTGC
>Ga0116231_10010168_pt1 | contig 15345 bp, 17 predicted proteins | sample S1TSphgellanicum_2_FD_89695 | JGI IMG/M metagenome (GOLD analysis project Ga0116231, IMG submission 89695) | Host-associated microbial communities from peat moss isolated from Minnesota, USA - S1T2_Fd - Sphagnum magellanicum MG | ecosystem: Host-associated > Plants > Peat moss > Unclassified...
ATGGTCAAAGTGATACGAACCTTCATAGCTAGGTATTCGCCACGAGCGAGGCTGCTCGGAGAATGCTCTAGACTGCCTTAGGGGCAAGCTTTTGCTCTCAGCACCCGTTTTTTTCCGGTCTCTGTAATTAGTATGTAGCCACCGTTTGGGAAGAAGTCCGGCTGCCAAACCCTTGCCGATGCACCATAAGGCGTTTTAGAGCAAAACTAGGCCTTGGTACTAATGGTACTAATGGTACCACTAGCACCAAAAATCATTTGCTCAATAGCGCTCTCAATGCATCAGACTTATCTTTTGCCTCTGGGATGTTTGCAGCATAGCCTATAAGAGCTTCCATAATGATAGACGCCTTGGATTTGCCCTTTGTTAGCCACTCGAGGTCTCGCAACGCCTCAATATAAATTACTGGCAGTCTAGTATGAACTAGCTGATATTGAGTCTTATCTTGAAAACGGTTCTGGATTTTTCGATCCTTTTCACTTGAATCACTCAAATTTGTAGTAATAAGTTGTTCACTGAATTCAAAAGAACCGTTTGCATTACCAGTACCATTAATACCAATGGTACTCTCGAGCGCATCCATACCATTGGTACCTGAAGCGCTAGAAGAAGCATAGTCGCGACTAACTTCCTGGATATCATTAGTACCAGGCGCATCAGTGGTATCAGAGGTACTAGTGGTACTTGAAGCACCAATGGTATCGGAAAAATTGCTACTTTTAGTCTGAGGCGACGAAGACTTTGACCAAAGATCTCTTTTTTTGTAAGAGACCTTAACAGGCTCAGGCATGAGCTATCTCCTTAGGTAGGGATAATTTCATTTTAGGAAATTTGTCGAGCACATCGTTCCAAAAAGTTTTGTATTCGTCCAAACAGGGTGCTTTAGGATCAAAAACCCAAGCAGAAACCCCAAAAGCCATGCAGCGTTGATATGCTTTTCTTTGATACAAAATGGCCTTACTTACCGGAAGCGTTGTATCACTCAACCGCAGGACTGCACCTAACGTATCTTTATCATTTGCCAATGCTCGATTAAGAACAATGATCGTAGCAATCCCTTTATCAGCAAGTACTTTTGCTGACAGTTCAGTGGCGCTTACATCTGGAATTGAAGGCTGCACTGGCATAACCACAAGGTCAGCTAAATTAAATTGATCAGCTATACGCTGACTATGACGACCTGCTGTGTCTACCAAAACATAATCAAACTTTCTGCCCGATTTCAAATCGTCTAGATGAATTGGAATATCTTCGAATGCAATTTCCCAGCCTACAATATCGGTAGTCTCCCTTTGTTTGAACCAGTTGAGAAACGTATGCTGCGGATCATCCGTATCGATAATGCCTACTCGATAACCAAGCATGCTTAGAAATGCTGCCATTTGTGCGGAGACGGTGCTTTTACCGACTCCACCTTTACCGTTCACTATATAGATAACTCGCATATAACCCCGCTCATGAAGGGAAGAAGAGTACCACAAGTACCACGTCCCAATCACATACCATTGGTATACATCATACCAATGGTACTACTCCTTGTTTATATTCCGTCAATTTTTATCTTCCATGCCCTCATCATCTAGGAGATCAACCCACAAAGAAAGCATCCCAACATAACATGATCCGCTAAGCAAATAATGAGTTGGGAGATCATCAACATGCTAAGAATTACCAACATCGATTTTTCTAAAATAGACAAAGAAGAACAGAAATTTCTTTTAAATGGATGTTTAGCAGCTTGTAGCTTACAATTGTCGGACGCAAAGAAGCTCCTCACTGATTATTTTTCAGAAAAGGAATGGTACGTCCATGAGGGTAGCCATCACATTGCAGTTTGCAATGAGGAGTTCAGCTACGATTACTTATTAAAACTTGTCGATTTATCAGACTCAGGCTTAGCGATAGGTTCAATACCAGAATATTTAGAGGAAGAACGCTCGAAGCTATTTCCTCCGCACGAATAAACTTTGAAAAGCAAAAGATAATGCTCAATGTAAAGCTGCTTTAGTAGCTTTAGACGCGGTCAAGGCCACGTAACGCTCACCATTCTCACGCGCTTTTGAACTCAGCAGCTTTAATTGCTGAGCAATTTCGTTTTCAGGCCAACCCCAACTGGCGGCAGTCATACACCACACCCAATCGGCCCGGCTCACGTCCGGACCGCTACCATCGCTATTTGTTGGAGCACCATCAATGCATCGTTGATAATCAGGCCAACGCTTCGGACGCCGAAATGAATTAGAACGGTTTGCGCTCCGGGCATCATATTGAGAAGAAGAACCCAACAGCTGACGTTGCTCAAGCTCGCGTTTCGTTGTCGTTCGTCCAACGTTCATATACGTCGTCGCAACCATCGGGAATGATGGATCATACTTTTGCTTGAAGTTGTAACTACCGGCAAGACGTGTTGCACCAGAGGCAGAGATATCAGCTTCAAGATGTTTGCGCAAACGTCGAGCGGTAGCTACTTCGAAATCTTCGATCGGAAGAACGAACCACGCTTGATAATTGCCCGGACTTGTGCAGATGCCAAGCAAAGCCGTATCCCGCACCGCCATCAGTCTCTGCTCATGAATGTCGTCACACTGCACGAAAGAAGATGCATGGGCAATGGGCCGTATCACGATGTTGTTACAGTTTTTATCTGCAGAGGCTAATTGATATTGCAATATGCGCTGCATGCCGACCAGCGGCACTGCGCGACGGAATGAAACTTTTTGACCATCAATGTTTGTAATCGTCAGATCGAATGCATGTGCGCCGACACTAGCAAAAGTTTCGATCATCGTATTTGCAGCTGCAATTCGCTCTAACATATTCTCCTCGTGCTGTTCTATCGCTGGATTATGCTTTGCTGTATGAAATAAAACCACGTTTCCGCCTGATTCCAAAAACTAGACCCAATAGAATAAACACGATGTTCGATTTCTATTGGTGATGGAAGCTCTGGAACGACATGCAAGAGGGCGAGGATTGTGGCAGCCACATAAGCATTCGCAATAATCCAAAAACCATATGCGATCCGCAAGAACATGTTTACTGGTAAACGCAATCCCAAGCGTCGTAATTCTGTAACGATAGTATGAGTTCGTGCGTGAAGCGGCACAACATCGATGAATGGCAGCTCTCTGCCTAAGTTCTTATAGTGCAAATGATCGACTTGCTGTGCCGGTAACAATGGAAAGATGCAATCACGTCCCCACGAAAGTGCCATCGTGAGTTTTCGAGTTGCTTGCCAGCTTGGGTTCCAGGGAGTAACCGTTTTGCGATAGAGCTTACTAAAGCGCGATCTGCTTCTGCGCCGGCTAACGCTACGAGATAGCCCGATATACGCTACGAGTAGACAGATGAAGAAAATGAGTTGAGGGCTCATGAAACCTCACTCAACGGTGAAACGGATACCAGTAACGCGGAATGTAGCAAGAGATCTCGCCCCCGTGTTCCTCTAGAACTCAATACCTCGGTCATTCTTGCGCGATGGAAATTGCTTTTCAGGCTCCACCTTGATTTTCCGCACAGGTTCGATATTGATTTCATGTTGAGACCCTTTAATGCGAATGCCCATTTGCGCCGCTTGCACTTGAATCCGATCAAGTGATTTTGCGCTGCCGGTGATACGAAACTCTTGATCGCCCCATTTTTCTTGCGCGTGCCGCAATGCCAATGCAATAGAATCATTTGAATGTTCAACAATGCGAACCTTATCGCCCATATCGATAAAACGATACTTCTTCAAAACTCGGTCAATAATATCGGCATTCCGATAAGCAAGATGCCCATTGAGTTGATCACTGCTCATACCTTGATAGCGACGTTCAATGGGATGGTCTATGGTATTTTTTGAAAGAGACTCCGCTGACTGAGTAATATCAGCGATATCAGTCTCGACAGAATTTTCTTCGGGAGAAGAAGAACTCTCTGGCTTTGTAGCATGTTCTTTTGAATGGTTGGGATTCGGCTCGACTGGTTGCTGAATTTGAACTTCAACCTCGTCTTGCAGTGCTTCCTCGATGACCTCGTGAACTGGAGTAGTTTGCGTTTCCGTATCTTTATCAGGATACTCATCGTCAGAATGACGTGTTGTCGTACCATCAACCGTTTTTTCGCGTTCTTCATTCACGGAAGATGTCTCAATCGTTTCCGCAATGCCTGATTCCACCTGATTTCCTGATAAGGCAACATTATATTCTTTTGTCGTGTTGTTCGTCTCGGCACGCAGTTCTGTTTGGGATTTTTGAGACACATCCGAATGAACTTGGCTTATTTTCACATCTTGCTGCATGACATTCTCTTTCAGACGCGATTGAACGTTTTTCAACCAAAGGTACGCTGTTTGTGCTAAGGCATTACCCTGCTTTTGCTGTTCGATGATGAACGCTCTCCATGAAGGTATCGTTGAAGAATCTCTCTCGACAACTTGCGTGTTCGCCCGCATACGCTCCTGACGGACCCACGCATCGCGATATGCAAGCGAGCTTTGAACGTTCATGCCGAAACTCGTCCGAAAGAATGCGTACACGTCACGTTTGGCATGATCAATTGCGTGATGCCTCTGCGCAGATATTTCTCGATCAGATTCCCGCTGGAAGCGGGTATGCTCTTGTTCCTTGACGCGATGACCGTACTCGCGATGAAGTTGTTGTACGTCTTTCGGGGCTCGCTCAACAGCATGTACTTCTTGACGCCGCAGCGTTTCTTGTTCGGCAGCTAGGCGTTGAGAACGAAGCACGCATGCTTTTGCGATATCTTCCGCTTGGACACATTGTTGATCTTGATATGCACCAAGGACACGAACGAGTTCTGGGAATTGCAGATCCTTGGGAAGTAACGATGAACGGATGCTCCATCGCGAGTGATGCGTATCCCGATATGAAGCCCCGTTTTCATTCATGTGAAGCTTGACGTCATTCGCCTGAAGTATCGCATGGAACCGCGACCAGCTTTGCTCTTCACTCCCCGCTGATAACATTTTGCGGACATCGCTTCCGACATGCTGCACGATCCATTGGTGGTATTTTAAATCCCCTTCATGGCGTCTGATTTTTGCAACGCTTTCTGTCGAGAGCTCCTGTGAAAGCTGTTTTTCAATATTGGAAGAGGACAATTGTTCTGAAATGGTTTTTCCCGTATTGCTTTGCGTGTATGCACTCGCGAAATCTTTTGCGGCGTTGCGTTTGAGAAGAAACGTAAGGTTTCTGAGGTAATTTTGCTCTTGTGCGAATCTCTTGAAGTGAAACGCAAATTCTTTTTGTGAATATATAATATCAGTACTTGTTTTCGCACGAGACATTGCCACGTAGGCAGAATTTCTTGAATCGGCACGCGTCGCCATCCAATAGGTATGTTCAACAGTTTTGCCCTCGGCAGCATAAAAGGTTGACGCATACCCATACCCGATGTGATGATAGGTGCGCGTATCCACGAGAATAGACCGCTGGTCGTCATCTAATTTGACTGTTAGTCGACCATTTTGAATTCCCGTTACCGTGCCGAGACTGCCATTTTTCACATGCAGATGCTCATAATCGTTTTTTCTAAATACAACGCGCTCGCCAATGCCAACTTCGAATTGGAGGCCTTGCTTGAGCTGAATAGTTGTGCTTTCAGTGATACGTTTTGATTGCAACAGACGCTGGCGAGCTTCGAGATTCAGGATATCGACATCTTCATTCCGATACGAAACAATTAGCCGTTGCTCGATTTCCGCCTCACCCTGTTCCCAAAGGTCGACCGTCTTGATGATTGCCTCATCATTCGTGGCGGTCTCATGGGTGCGTCCATGCTCGCAGTAGAGCGAGACAGCTCGAGCAATGGTATCTCTTGAGCGAGCATACTCAGCAGCTTCCCGATACCACCCATCCAAACGAATGACATCGGCAAGTGAAGTTGTTTGAGCACGCTCAAGCAAAGCACTAAATGCGCCACCGGCGGCAACCCCAGCCAATTGCGAACGATCTCCCGCGACACGTACTCGACATCCATGTTCAACCGCTATCTGCAAGAGATCATTGAATTCATGGACGCCAATCATATTGGCTTCATCAATGATCAAGTCGGTCAGAGAATTTAGCTTGACATGACCGCTTTCGTGTAACCGCAAAAACGAGGCAATCGTCATACTCGTGATTCCGGTGCTCTTTTGCAAATCGGCAGCTTGCTGTCCGCCTTGACACAAGCCGATATACGTACGCTCAGGCGCAAGTTTCGCCATCGTGCCGAACAAGTATGATTTACCAGAGCCGGCATAGCCTTCGATAGCAACAAGACGCTCACCGGATAAGTGCCGCTGCAAAGCCGCAAGCTGTCCCGGTGTTAAATGATAACTCTCTAACCCTTCATGATGATGCTGCGTTGACGCGGTACTGTTTGCTTGTAATTTGTCGATTGCCGAGAGAAATTGAGCTTCTATTGCAAGCTGTGCCGCCGTTGTCCAACATCGTTCTTCCGACGTATATTCCAGCTCGACGATTTTCTTTTCATGCACATATCGATCAAGCTGCTGCATGATAAGCTTTGCCTGCTCAACATTTTGGAATTCTTGTCCAAGAAATCGTTCGAGATCTTTTTCTGTAAATATAGCCTGCGTTTTCGTCAATTCATCGCAAATACGCTCAGGCTCTGAGAGAAACGCGTCTGCCTGCTCTTCACGATAACGCGTATCGCGTTGATACAAATATTGACCATAGCCAAAAACCGGATCTGGCGACTGTGCAATAACGCGTTCGACTTTTTGCGCCTCTTGTTGCAGATAGGTATCAGGCTCAAACGCACCGAGAATGGCCTCTAAACGCGACTTACTAGCAAACCGCCCAATATCAGACGCCTTCGCAATGAGCGATGGATCATTGCGGTCTACAACGATGAAGCCGCTGCCTTTGGGCTCTAGGCGGACATGATGTTCAGCTAATCGGGCATGAACGGCTTTCCAGGTTGGATTTTCCGAAGCGAGCACCGCTTGAAGATCGGGGGCGATCATCTTCACGCGGTCAACGAAGGGCACCTGATCGGACCAAGCACGCATATCATCGATTCGTCCGTGATGTTTTCCAGAAACACGGCGGGGTGTTTCTGGATCCATGTGATTTTCATGGCTCCAGCCTTGTGCAATTTCCATCTCTTCACAAGCACGATGAATCTTCTCGTAATCACGATAGAGATCAACCGCTCGATATGTTTCAGGATGCACACGGCTGACGGCAATATGGACATGCCGGTTTTCGGTATCCTGATGAATTGCCATCACATACTGGTGCTGGTCCAGATTCAACGCTTTCAGGACGTGCCGGCCAGCAGCAAAAGCCTGTTCATTCGTTGGAAGCTCCCCCTCACGCCACGACAGCATGAGGTGCACATCGGCTGGAGTTCGCAGCCGTGTATTCTGCTCCGAAACAGCCTCCATTTCTTCTGCGGCCGTCTCAAGCGTCATCACGCCGGAGGTCTCTATAGCAAGCACTTTTTCAGGCACCTGAGCATCACCATAGTCTACCTGGCCGTAGACCATACGAGCGTGCTCGAGATCATCTTCAACAAGAGCTCCATGCGTGTAATCATGCGTCACATAGGAAATCAAGGTCGCGAAATTTCGCGTCCCGCGAGATGCCGGGATGATCTTCCCTATGATGCCGATTTGAAGGCTCTCCGAGGCTTATGCATTTCGGCGCTACGCGTCACGGCAATGAGCGCCGCACGCACATGCCCCAACAACTCAGCGCCTTCAGATCGTTGAAGATGCCCCTCGGTAAAGGCATGCTTGAAGAGTCCGGTGATCTTGCGGAGCTCCATGATGCACTGACTCACCGTCAGAGGCTCAAGCCCTCGACCAAGTAGACGAGCGCGCACATACGCATCAACCGTGGTGAAGCCGGCAGCTTCGGCACGACGGGCGATCTCGGATCGCTCGGAGGCGTTCATCGCGATCTCCATATGCTTGGAACGAGCTGGAGCAGCACTCGGTCCCAGGGCGCGAGCGCGCATATAGTCGGCGGTTGAAACATAGCCTTCAGCTTGGGCCTGCGCGATTATCTGATCGCGTTCAGCCGGGAGCGCACGAAAGTGCATAACGGCTGTCAGGTTGCGTTTGTTTCTCACGACCGTCCCCTCCCCAGCGCGAGAAGGCCAAAAGCCGCCGAGCTGCTGGCAGGACGGTTTTGATGCGGTAGCACAAAACCCTATCCTGTGAATCATGTTTTTATAAAATGCATGAATAATACAACTTTGTGCATTTTGAAGGTGGTAAATAGCTGCATAAGTCTTGATTTATCTGCTTAAATCTTCGATATTGCATATTTATTTCTATAGAATTCATTATCAGGCTGCAGATATCGAGAAGTGTCTGCTTTATATCAGGATGAATGAACCAAACGTCGCCCGATATTCATACAACAATCCTATGAGGTACTTGCGAGTGGACGTTCAGGAAGATCCCGTTATCATCGCACTCCAGAATGCTGATGTTGTTCCATCGCGAAAACAACGCCGAAATAATATTGAGAGGTACCGAGAACATATACTTTCTGCACGACAAAAGAAAAATTTGACATGGAATCAGGTCGCGCAAGTTTTGACGGATACAGGCCTCACGGTAACCGGGAAATATCTCTCGAGTATCTTTCGTGTACCAACGAAGAACAAAAAGAAAGCACGAGCAAAAAAGACCTCAGAGCAAGCCATAGCTACTCACGTCACGCCGGCGCCAGAACCGCTAGCCAAGCCTGAATCACGAGGGAAAATCCATAGCTCATTTTGAGAAAAATCTGAGATTGAGAAAGCGTAATCTTTCTCTTTTCGAACATATTTTTTAGTGATACAATTAAAAAAGCACCTGTTATACCAACAGATGCTTACGGAGTTTTTTAGGTGTACACCGAAAAAAAGATCAACCTAACACCGACGCAGCGGTTGATGAAAGCCTATGAAGCAGCATACTGCTACTTCCGCGATCACCTCATCACCCCAGTTTTGGGAGAGACGCTGCCAGACCCTATCCTAACCTTTTCTCGTAGTCGGCGCAAGACCTCAGCCTTCTTTCTCCCCGACACATGGCGCTCAGGGCTAGAAGACAAGGAACGACGCTGTGAGCTCGCACTCGTCCCAGAACACACCGGGGAAGAACCGCGCATCCTTATGTCCATTCTGGTGCATGAGATGATCCACTATGTCGACCATCTTGCCGGGACGGCTCCGAAATCGCATGGTTATCACGGGCAAAAATGGGCAAAGCGCATGGAAAAGCTTGGTCTGCCTCCGGTACAGAGTTCAAAGACGAGCAAAATTGCGGTGACCCATCAGATTCAAACAGATGGACCATATGCGAAATCGTACGACAAAATGCCAAAGAGCATACTGTTACCATTTGTTGCCGGACTCGAAGACATCGCACACGAGAACGATGACGAACAGGCGGACCAAGAGACACAGAAATCAAGCAAAAGTGGTAAGCGCTTTAAATATTCGTGCCCGCAGTGTGAAACCACCATGCGAGGCCCTGCAGAGCGAAAGCTCATTTGCGGCGACTGCAATATTGCATACGAAGGTGAAGCGTGATGAGCGAAGAGCTTGATATGCACATCATCGATGCGCTACAGAACGCGCGCCCGAGAAAACGCCTCAGTCCAGAGATACACCGTCTGGAAAAATATGTTGCTCAGTATGCCGCTAAGCACAAAGCGCAAACGTTGAATACGAAAGACCTTGCAGAGCAGCTCACCCAAGCGGGTCTTGTCGTTAACGAAGCAGATCTCCGCATGTTGCTGCGTCGCTTGCCCTTACAGACAGAAAAGAACACCCCAGAGGCTTCGAAAGGAGCGATATCATAATTCTCGCGATTTCAACCGGCCAAAAAGGCGGAGTCGGAAAAAGCCTTCAGGCACAAGCCTTTGCATCATGGCTCAATACACAGCAGATCCAATGGCGCGGCAGCGACACAGATCAGGAGAATCAAATTTTTGCCAGTCTCTACCCTGAGCGAGTAGAGTCAATACCGCTATACGACAGCGAAGGACGCCTAATTGAGGCAAAAATAAACACGCTCGTCAACGCAATTGCCGATCAAGCAGAGTCTGAGCCTCACTCAGTCCATATTATCGATATGGGCGCAGGCCATCTGCAAACACTTTTTAGCGGATTCAAAGCGACGGGGCTCATCGAGGAATTTGGCAAAAATATTCAACTCTATCTTTTCTACTGTATTCTCGAAGAGCAGCAATCGCTTTCAACGTTGAAAAATAATCTCAACGTCCTTGATGAAATACCTGGAGCACAATGGGTAGTGGTAAAGAATCTCCGTGATGGGAAGATTAAATTATACGACGATAGCGTCAACCTTCGCGCAGAATTAATTTCGCGAGAAGCCAAGGAAATCGAATTACCCAAAATGCACGATCCTGAAGTCTTTCAAGCGGTTGGCCGTTCCGGGCTCGCGCTTGATGCCTTCATCAACGCAAAAGACATGGCTGAATGGGCTACGCGCGGGCGGGTGAAAACCTGGCTACAACAGTGCTACGCTGAATATACACTGCTGGGTCTTACGAATACAACGACGATATGAGTGAGAGCTTTGCAGAAGTCGAAAACGTTCTCAAAGAACAACTGACAGACGAAGAAAAACAAAAACTGGATGTCGCATGCACGAGGCACGGGCTCACCTATGACCACCCCGTCATGCTTGTCATTGCAGAAACGCTGATACTGCAACGAGAAAAAGCTTTTCAGCCAATCCAAGAACAGATCGAGCAAGTCACACAAAGCATCGATGCCCTCACAAATGTCGTCCAAGAAACCCGGCAACCTCAGAAGAAACACGGGGGGCAATGGCGGGAATATCTTCCATTGAGCTTATGCATACTTGCCTCATGGGTCTTTATTGCGGCGCTAGCTGCCGCCGTCACGAACTCGACACTGCTTCTTCATCAACAACAAGTAGCAGCATTGACAGACACAAGGGCTGGGCAAAGCGTGATGCATCTCTTGCAGGCAAATGGCGATCAATTACCAGCTGCGCTTGATCATTGCACACGTTATTCAGCTCAACATCGCATTGCGATGAAATGCACCCTGTGGGATTCAGGGCAGCCACCGTTGCATGAGAATCTCTTACTCATGATGAGTACAGGCATCCAAAGCTTGCCGGTATGGCTCTTCGCAACGATTGCCATGCTCTCGATTGCTGGAAATATCTTCTTTTGTTTGCGCACACAGAGGCGCATTCGCATGCGATGATCACCTACCGTACGTATTTAGTCGTTTTCGCGATCATGTTGCTGCCGATGTGTATCGCACCATACCTCGCTTCGCATCTCGACATTAATCATACGACGAGCTTACCGCGTGGTGTGTATTGGCGTGAACCGATTTCTAAGAATAGCATTCAACGTAATGATATTGTCATCGCGTGCATGCCGCAGCCATTTTTAGCAATAGCGAAACAACGCAAATATCTCGAGCAAGGAGAGTGCTTCGGTGCTGAGCCCGTGATGAAGCTCGTTATCGGTCAGCCAGGGGATCTCGTCACGCTAACGCCGTCAGGTGTATCAATCAACCATCGATACGTCGACCACTCAGCACTCTTCGCCTACGATCACGACAAACGAAGAATTCCGCATGTCCCTTACGGTGAGTATCATCTGCAATCCGGTCAATACTGGCTAGGAACGCCCAATCCACACGGCTTTGATAGCCGCTATTATGGTCCGGTAACGGATATTCGATACCGTGCATATCCGGTATTTTTAATCGATTTTATGCAACCGATGAATTGACAAAGATTTTTCATGAGAAGCTCATCAATTCATATTGGTGTAAGATTTTTAGACGAACCGTTTTCACGTGTAGAATAAGGTATTTCATTTCCCATGACAAATTTTCACAATATGAGCGACATCGAAAATAGCCTTCTCCCGGGTGAATCAATTCAGTACAAAGGACAACTACATCCTATCGTTTTCCTGAAGGGTGCTCTTATAGCGGTTTGGAGTTTTCTTTTGATTTTGAACTCTGACAGTCGTCCCATCGGGCTCTGTTTCCTCGCAATAGCAGCTATAGTACTTTTCAAGAATTTCATTAATTTCATTAGCGCGGAATTCACGATCACGAACAAACGCGTCGTGATTCGGCGCGGATGGCTTCGCCGACGATCATGGGAATTATTCCATGCGCGCATCGAAAGTGTGAGCGTTGGTCAGGGTATGTTACCACGAATGCTCAATTATGGCAGTCTACGGATTCGAGGTATTGGTGGTACAGTCGGGCGAGTCCGAAATTTAGCTGCACCATTAGAGTTTCGGCATCAAGTCCAATTGTTGACCGAGACGAAATAGAAAAATTAGCACTCGCATCCCTAGCAGTGAAAGAAACTGGAATCCATGACCGTATCATGCTGATGAAGTGTCGCGTTCAGGAGTACAGATGCGACACTTCGTTATCGCTTGCTCGTTCATTTATGCTGAATTGCAATAGTTTCTATCTTCCGTCCCTTGGGATGCATCAGTAGTAAGAAAATTGACGGTCCCAATACGATCAACTATACTTTTCGTATGAATGAGTTGTTTGTCGGAATATCTTATCTCTTCGCACGGATGTTTGGTTTCATGTACAGTATGTACTATTTTAGAAGAATCTGTAATTCCGAAACATCCACCAATATTGCTCAATTCATTCATATTCCGGCTCAACCAACAGCATTTGGCGTTTTCTTGGCTATTTACTCTGCTCTTTTCCAGAGCGGAATGATCGGCATGATGATATCGATGTTAATAACAGGATTTATGGCCTGGTCTTGCATCCATCCAGAAGTCGAATATTGCATTGATACGGTGGCTGGTTTGATTGAGCGTCAACCAAAATTATAAGCATGCCGTTCCGATTCTTAAGGGTCATGATTGCAACCGAAGCACTAGATAAGGAATCAAGGTAAACATCAAGATAGCAATTTTATAGAGACCAATCCCTCCGAGTTCCAAGATGTCAAATTGTTCTCGCGAAAATCGGAACCACTTGCGGAGAAAGAGATACATCCAATTTCCTCGAGTGATATGCAAGAGAAACCAGAATATCAGCAACCCGTAATTGATAAGACAACACCATAGTAAGGTGTTTCGTAACAGAGACATGCTCATACGACAAGAGTTCTCTTTGGGATGCTGCTGCGGCTGGAGCTATGCATACGAAGCACCACTCACTACGCGTGTATTTTTCCAAAGCTCAATCGCCTTGGTTCGAATGACGGCCTGAACGAGGGTATTGTTGATGCCATCTCGCTGAAGTACGTCTACGATGTAGATCGGTGGCGCTGACTCAATTTTTTGCCGTGCAAGATCTTCGAAACGACTGCGTTCATCATGATCAACCTGCGCAAACATCGCTGACTCGATTTCATGTCGACTGGGCTGAATAGCTGGCAACGGAATAGGATTATTCAGAGTATTCGCTTGCCGGACAACTGTTGGCTTGCCGTGATTTTCTTGAGCGCGAACAAGGGCGTGTTCTGAGCCGGGTATCGGCTCGCTTGCGGCATAGTCATTGCGTATAGCGGCAAGAAGAAATGCCACTTTATTTTTTGCGGTAAGATACTTTTCTGATCGTAATTGCCGACGGATACGATCAGCAGAATAGATGCTGACGGTAAGGCTCGCAATCGAGGGTGGAAAACCAATCGTAAGTAGCTCGCTATGCAGCTTCGTGCGTTCTAGAGTGGCAGTGGGTTGGTCGTTTTTTTCCTGATTTGTCGGTGTATTTACAGAGTCGCTCTTAACTATTGATTTGTCAATGAGCGTGGGAAGTTCATAGCGATTACGAATTGCTGAAACGAGAAATCCAGCGGGGTTTCGTTTTGTGAGATGTACCCCGCATTCGATCCAATCTTGGATAAATTCGGCTGGTGCGGTTGTCGCAAGATTGGCGGCTTCATGAGCTGCAACATTTTGTGCGATGAGTTGTTCTATCGCGTTTTTTTCTTGTTCAGTCAAGCAAGCAACAGGAGCAGAATCACCACCTAGTTGCTGTTGTTTGTTAGTTTTGCTTGTAAGTAAAGAGTTGCCGTGAGATAGTTGTTGATGAGGCAAAGCCTTAGGCCGATTAGAACGACGTTTGGAGGCGTTCAACCCAGCATTCATACGCTTTTCGTGCGCTTTTCGCTCTAAATGCTGAACGCGCAAAGCATCCTTGACACCATCAACCAAATACATTTTATTTGAGGTCGGTGGGCGACGTTCGACAACAATACAATTCGAATACTCAAGCTCATCAAGACCGCGCTGAAGAGTGGATTTCACGGTACCAAGCGATGTTGCTAATTGGACCTGCGTAGCATGGCAGAATCCCTTACGCATGTATTTTGAAGATACCATACGCAGCGTTCGTTCAGCTAACGGAGTGAGCGGATCGACGTCCCATGTTTCAAGTATCCCTAACGCGGCGGGTGAAAGCTGTGCTCGTAAATGTGGCAGTTTGATGCGGTCAACATCAGCCACAGGCTGAGTCCTAGCAATGACACGGCTTGGAGAGAATGGCTGCTCACGCTCAACTTCGTATGCCGATGACCGATATGCATCATCAGGGAGCGTGGCGCTTGGTGCCTGTCCGGGCACCGCATTGAGAGTCATGGCTTCCATCGTCCTCTTTCCATATACGCGCAATTTTTTGCGCAGGGAAGAACAGGGGACGACGCCAGCCGAAGAGAATCGACATGGTACGGCCCCTCTAGGGGAGCACCCTCTGTTGGAACACCTTTCACAAATCACTTTTGCCGGTGGGATTGTGAACGATGTGGAGAGAGTGGGCTGACCCTTTTCGCAAAAACCGTGAGCATAAAGCTCGCGGTTTTTGCTTTAGAGTCGCCCCGCTTTTTCCGAGCCGATGCAAGGGTCTCCTTTTTCCGAGGAAACGCGAAAAGCGAACGCCGTGCATTCTGCATTTCTTATGCCGACGCTTGCCTGCTCAACATTAAACCGGGCGACTTGCACGAGTGAGCATGATCTGCTAAGGTGGCAAAAACGAACCGCTTCATAATCCCAACCATGATGCTTACGCATCACGATTGGGACCGCTCGAAACGAATGAGACAAACACTCGTATCGGGCTAAGGAAGCACATGAGGTATAATCATGCACAACCCTAAGGCGCGGCTTTTCACGCGTCATTCCCGAACCCTTGCTCTTTGCCGAACCTGCCATCGCCAAGCAGAATTGCTTGTATGCGATGTTTTTGCGTATCGCGATCAAACGTCGCAAGAGACCGGAAAAAAACGGGTGCTGAGAGCAAAAGCTTGCCCCTAAGGCAGTCTAGAGCATTCTCCGAGCAGCCTCGCTCGTGGCGAATACCTAGCTATGAAGGTTCGTATCACTTTGACCA
>Ga0116231_10010169_pt1 | contig 15344 bp, 15 predicted proteins | sample S1TSphgellanicum_2_FD_89695 | JGI IMG/M metagenome (GOLD analysis project Ga0116231, IMG submission 89695) | Host-associated microbial communities from peat moss isolated from Minnesota, USA - S1T2_Fd - Sphagnum magellanicum MG | ecosystem: Host-associated > Plants > Peat moss > Unclassified...
GAGATTTAGTTTTTTATTTTTTTTTTTTTTTTAGTGGCATAATGCTTTTAAAATTTTTTTTTTTTTTTTTTTGGCTTCATTTGAGCATTTTCATGTTGTGCTTTTTTTTTTTTTTTTTTTTTTCTGGTCAAATTTGTGTTGTAGGCATAATGACAACAATACATAATGATACATAGGAAAATTTAGCCAGATTTGGTTACAAGCTAAATACGAAAATAATTGTTTAAAAACATTCTTTTATATTTTTGGCTACATGTTTGAAATGTCTGTAAAACTTTGAAAAGTGGCCTTAAATTTTGGTTGAATTATGACTATTGAAAATCTCCAAAAACAATTCCACCTTTTGTTTTAATATAACTTTTTGTTTATATGTAGCCCCAAAGAAAAAAGGTTAGCATTAGTTTAAAATTTTTGGCAAAAATTCGTTCAACCAATGACAAAGAAAATGGGTTTTTAGCCATGGAAATCTTTTTAAAATGTAAATGCGACTAATTTTTTCTTTTTAAAATGAGAAAAAAAATTTGGGATCATCCTAGTTAGGGTTTAGGGCGGCATAGGCATTTGTGCCTTTTAAGGTTTTTTTTGAAGCTTTCTTGTTTCTCTGACTCCACTTTGGTTGAATGCTCAAAGAGGGCGGCTCTATCCTTGTGGAGCGGTGTTCATATGTTGAACCTAGGTGAGACAAGTCCTATTTGTGTGGTCGGTTAGATGTTGCACACAAGGAGTGAATAATAGGGTCAGCAAGGAGTGAAAGTTCAAGAGGTGTGTGCTCATGAGGTGTGGTTGGTCTGGGCACATTGGGTGCTCGGGAAGTGTAGGAAGGGAAACATAGAGAGATCTTTGCTTTGATGTGCACATGTCAACAAGTGCCAAATCAAAATACCAAGAAACATTTGGAGGAAGTGAAGGAATTTGAAAAATCTGGCTATGCATTTTTCTTTCTGTTTGTAAAAATTGCAGACCACACAACATTCATGTCCAAACATTTCACAAAGCTTGAAAAAAAGGATTGCAAACATTTGCCAAAACGCCTTAAAAGACCAAACATTCTATGTAGATATTTAAGGTGTTCGACAAGCAAGCAATTGAAGAAAACGTGATAAATGATAATAGCAAAAGGAGACATTACTAACATGAAGAAGCGACCCACCTCCAGGGAAAAAGGTTCAAGGGCTTCATGAAAAGATTTAAATTTTGACATGACATGCCTTGTAAAAACTCTAACCCTAGCTGGATCCAAGCCACCACCTCTGCTCTACCATTCTCGTTAAACTCTTTCACTATAATCATTAAAAGCATTGTATGTAAAAAAAATAAAAATAAATTTAAACAAACTTTTAAATAATTGTGTTTATGTAGAATGAAATAGATTAAATAACCATTAACTACAAAATTAAGCAAATGTTATCCGCAGTGAATAAATGAGTTGTTAGAGTTTAACAATAATCTCATAAGCTTGCCAAAAATCCTAAAAAAAAATTCACCAAAAAAAGTGCCAATTATTTGATTAAATTTTTACAAATTTGCTTTTAACTTTCGAAAAATGTTTTTATATTAAATATTTGGCAAGAATTCACTGAACCTGCCAGGCTACTATAGTACTCCTCTGGGCACTTCACTTTGTACTTGTGGGTTCTCTTGTTCAGTGTTTAGATTTTCTTATCTATTGTTCACTATTAGCTTCAAAACTTGGTCTTGGTACACATACATGGTTCATTGTTTGTACTAAGTACTAAACTTATTCATAAAGTATCCCCAAAAAGGGCTCTGGGCTCAATTTCATTGAATATTATGAGAAAATCATGTTTAGTATAACTTGTTTTTTTTAGTTATAATTTAGTTCTATCAAACAATTTTTATTTGCAATCTAGTTATATAAAATATTTTTTAATTGTATCGAACGAGTTGCAATGGACACAATTTTCTCATGTTTAGTTATAATTTAGTTCTATCAGACTTTTTTTAGTTGTAGTCTAGTTATATCAAACATTTTCTAATTGTATCGAACGAGTTACAATGAACATAATTTTCTCATAATTGAAACTCAAGATAAAATAGAAATTCAGAATAAAATCAGTAAACAGAAGAGAGAAAAAAAATAAAAATGCAAAAGGACCAAACTCATTTTCACTGGAGTTTCAGCCCCCATTTTGGATTTGCCTTGTTACAGCATTATCTGAACTGATACTGAGTTCCATGAAACAGTAGGCTACCCAACAACTTCACACAGTGCTCTACAGCTACACTCAAATTAGGGATGAAACAAAGGATTAAAGGGTCAAACTAGAGACCAAAGACAGGGTGACTTTCCAAAGAACTTTATTTTAACACATTCATTATTTTCTCAAAAACAAATTCTCATTTGTGTGGAAACTACTGTTGTTCATGAGGTATATAGCAAAAGGCTTTCTGGCAACTCTTTGGGTTTCTAGAAACTAGGCATGCTTTTTGGGCATGAAACACATGTTGAGGCCATCAAATCCATTGTTGTTTATGAAACCCAATTTTTTTGAAGTTGGCAAAACTTTCAAGCAGATGTGAATTTGTGGAGATTTTATGCATTCAACATGATGTCTCTGACATTGGCCTCCAACGAGTTTTTTTCGACAAATTTTTCCACTTTTTTAACCCAGAAAATTGTGGAGAATTTGGAAGTTTTTGTTGTTTTGAATGTACATTTGACTAATTTTTTCTCTTTGGGGGGGTGTTTGGCAAATTTTTTATATCACAAAATTAAAAAGAAAAGCCCTGTTCAGCACATCATTTTTAAAAAAAAAGGAAAGATAAAGGCAACAATATATTATTTGTTAAAAGCAAAAGGTGCCAACAGCCAAACTACATGACCAGACTTTTTTAACATTACAAAAGTGAAAACACCAGACAAGAGAACTAATAATAACAAAAAGAGGGACATCATTTTTCAATCTTTTTTGACTAAGTGAAAAGAGAGGAATTCTAAGACAAATGCCTTTTTGCTTTCAATTTTGTGTGACTCTCTCTCCCCATGTGTCACTTCATTGGCACAAAAGTGTTCAAAAGAAGAAAAACCCTGTAAATCAAAATCAAGGAAGGGAACCCATCCATCGAAAGTACAAGGCAAATGAGAACACACGTAGACACAACCCAAAGACAAAACAAAAGCAAACAATCAACAAAAATCAGGTCAAAAAAACCCTATGCAAAGAGGACTCAATCAACGATGACAAAGAAAACATAAAGACAAAAAAGTTGTCATCTGTCACAAATCGACTAGTGATGCAGCTAAAAGACCTTATGCAAAGAAGACTCATGATTACAAAATGACTATCAACCATAACAAAGAAGACCTAAGAAAAAAAAGCTGTTATTTGTCACAACTCAGCTAGTGACGAAGGTACACAAAAGAATCGTAGTTGATGACTGATTGATGATGGGCCTTCTTCATAGGGTGTGCTTTTGCTTCCTTCACACTAGTTGTCCTATACCATACACATCTCTTACCCACATCTCCTTACATCGAAAAAAGTAAAGTAACGCAAGAGCTAATCAAGAATTGCAATGTGTCCCAGAAGAAGTAGAGAGCAAAGAGGTCAATCAAACAAAGAAAAGCCAAATTGGACAAACACTCAATTTGAATGTTTCCTTCCCAAACAGGCCTGAAATGATGAATTTTTGCATGCAACATCCAACTGTGCTAATTACCACCCTTTTCTTCTGAACTAAAGGAAAATGTGAGCTTGGACCAGAGTCATAGAAATGAAAAAATTAGAGTAAACTTAGCTCAAATTTTTTTTAAATCTTTCAAAGTGAAGAATCTTGAGACTTGCATGGAGCTGAGAATTTAGACATGAATCTCTTTGGAATTACAAAGAACTGACATCTGGACATAATGTACAACTCCTGAATGTAGGAAAAGAAGGGTTGAATCTCACTGTGGGATGCTTGTTCAGTTCATGGCTCAATCTCATCCAGCTGATTCCTGAGGGGTTGTGGCAACACAGAGGCAAGTCTCAGAACAAAAAGGGGAAGAAAATACATGAGAAACGCAAGTATGGAACTTGCCAAATGCTTGTGACCTGGACCATGGAGCAAGTACTAAATTCACATGAGAAGATGAAGCATGAGTTTCGTAGTTGCAAGAATAAATGTGGTGCAACCGGTGCAGCAACTAGCTCTCAACAGTCCTCATTGCCATCATTTGAAGCTGCTGCTCCTTGTATGCCATTTGTCTTCCAGGTTCACCTGGGTGCAGGTGCTTGGGTCTGATCTGATCTGCCATTTGGTCTCCATGATTCAAGCAAAGTTCCTTTTGAACCCCAAGTCTTTGCATGAGCTTGAGATACTGTAGAAACTGAATGTTTTTTGATAAATCCCCAACTTTGAGAAACGTCCAATATTTGCATTGAGTGCCAGAATGAAAATTTGGCCAACTGGTAGAGGGATGAAAGTGCAAGACAGAGCAGCAAATCACCACAAATCATGCAAGTTGTTATAACACTAAGAAAGAGCAAGCCTAAAAACACATGGCTATAGAAATGTCCATCCAGCAGAATTACAACAAAATCAAGGAGAATTAAAATTTGTTCCGCTGCTACATTAATACTGGGATTTGTAGTCTGGCTAAGGCTTTTAAATCTTCTGAGCAATGTCATAAACAGAAGCCAATCTTAGATCATATCCTTTCTGCTTGCAAGAATCACAGGCAACATTTAAGCACAAAGCCACATCCAAATGCAACTGGGAATCCTGCAATAGGAACTATGGATTTAGGCACAGGTCCCATGCATGCCTTTTTACAACTTTCATGACATTGCAACAACCAAGATCAGAATTCAGAGCTCAACAGATGAGGCTGTAAGAAGATGAAACTGAAACTTGAATTCAGAATCCTTTGGCATAAAACAGTTTACTGATCACAAAAAAAGTGTGGCAACAATGCTTTTTTACATGTGTATAAAAGGTTCCTTGAAGGTCACTGCTGCTTTCTGCCTTATAAACTATACATGGTAGGTATGGCAATTTTTTTGTTTTATTCCCCCCTTTTTCCAGATCTGATAGAGAGAAACCTCTTCAAAAACTATGAACAAGACTCATAGAAAATGGTTTGATGCAGACGCCAGTCCAATCTAACCTCCAAAAATAGATTCATGATCTCAATACAGTTTGTGTTTCCTAGCCGGAGGCTTAGTTCTAACTAAGCCACATTCTCCTCTTGTGATCCTTGCATTTCTTATCTCAAAATCACCACTAACTCTGCATGCTTGTATCAGGCGAGTGATGGGTGCACACATAGTATCAGCTGGATACACCTTCATAATAAGCTCACAGTCTCAATCTTCCATTGGCTTTGGAACACTTTGTGCCAATTGATAGACTTTGCCTCAATTTTACAAAATGCCTCTCTTCAGTATGACATTTGCTCTACTGTTCCGTCCACAGGGAAGATTGGACAGTGGAGAGCCCTTCACCTCAGCAAGAAGAGATACCTTAGTGCGTCGAAGCTGCTCACCACACAGCTTTGCTTCAGAGGATACTAGGTTTAACTGATTGTCCCTCCAATGAAGACTACACGGTCCAGTGAACATTGGTGACATCAGAAGATCCTTGCTCTTCCTTTCAAAATTGGAGAACCATTTAGCGCTCATATAGTCAAGCGTGCGCCATGGTGGAAGGTGCATGGCATTCTGCTTCAAGGAAACTTTTGCAGCATCAGACATAATTTCCAGAAATTGCTTCAGCTTGGTGCTTGTACCCACAAAGACTGTTGGTAAAGACTTCAACACAGCCTCATACTGCTGTGTTGGCCTTGCAATCTTGAACTGTGCTTGAAAGTCAATGTCCACAATGTAGCGGTCACTGGATTCTTTGTCTCCAGATTCCTCTTCTTCATCAAACATGACATCAATATACTCATACTCCCCTGCAGAAAATTTAGGGTTTACTATCATTAGAAAAAACAATACAGATGATGTGCACAAACAGTCCCACATTCTCCCCAGATGTCATCCATTGTTTTCCCAAACATAACTCTTGACAGATGATTCCTATGGAGGGGCATGCATGCTCTTGAATCCAAGCTACAAAAGCCCCATCTGCTGGTCACCTCTTCAAGCAAGCAACAGGCCATCCGTCATCCACTGAGCACAGATGTCACAAGAAGCTGAAGCCATGAAGAGAAGAGAGGATCACCTCCAGGAACTTTGCCAGAGCATTGCCAGCGAGATTTGCAAACTGCTGCATTGTACCCTGAAGCCTTCAAACACTTGACAACAAAGCGCTTGGTGCATCCTCCTTTACACTCCTTGCCAACTGAGTTGCACATCAAATCTGTGTTTTCATTGATGGCCAGGACTGACATCTTCACATCCATCAGAAGCTCCCTCTCTAGTGAAGAGCCATGGGCTGCTGCCAAGGCCTGCACGAACACATACAGAATCTTTGCATTTCAATCAATGGATTTCTTACTTTCCTTGAAAATACCCATTTGTAGCAACTCGTTTAAAAGAAGAAGAAGGAGAAATCATGGACTGCTGCCAAGGCCTGCACCAACACATACATAATCTTTGCATTTCATTCAATTGGTTTTGTACTTTCCTGAAGAATACCCATTTGTAGCAACGCATTTAGACGAAGAAGAAGAAGAAGAAGAAGAAGAGAACACTGCAGACAAGAGCAGTTCAGAACTGAATCAACAGGAATTTTTCAGAATCTTGTAGGATTTCTCAAGAGCCTGGATCTGCATCCGCTGCTGCTGCGATCCGTGCTTCTTGAGGATGAATAATTTGGGGGTTTGGAATTTGGCAAAAACCTGCAGATTCTCGCAGAGCTTCATGCTGCCAGGGGATCCTCCGCAATCGCTGTCGCTGTGATCGACGAGGTCTCCACAATCGTTTTCCATGAAGTCGTGCACCATAACCGCTAGATCGTCGCTAGACTCGCTACTCCCATCAGCGGCAACACACGACGCGACACCCGCAGCGGCGCTGCAACTGTTGAGCAGCAAATGTTTGGTGGAGGAGGATTGCGGCCCAAAGTCTCGACGCATCCAAGCGGCAGCGGCAGCCGCTCCCGGCAGCAGAGGCGGCTGCTGCGGGGGGGCTGGACAACTACCACCACCACCCGCTGGATTATGCCTGGGCGAGGACGAAGACGATACGTACGGCAGAAGAGGAGGCTCTCCCGCGACGACGACGGGCATGGTCTGCGCCGACGACCCATCTCTCAAATCCGCAAGACATTCCCAGGACAATACACTGGCAGCTGCAGCAACAGGCAAGTGCATGTCACCGCTGTCGAATGTGGATCCTGCTGCCCAGTTGGTCCTGTTGATCGCTGCTGCTGCTCCCTGGTAACGAAGCCCTGGCATTCTGTGGCCAGCGAGCCAGCGAGAGCAAGAGGATTGCTGATACTCACGGGATCTCCGCTCCAAAACCAAAAGAGAAAACCAAAATTGTGCAACTGCTGCTGCTGCGAACACGACGACGATCCTGACCACGATCACAACCTCGCTCCACTCTCTTCTCCTCCCACCACATAAGGATCAAACAGGCCACAGATCAGAGATGAAGAACGATTTGTTTGGCATCTTCCAGCACACTACTACTCCCTTCATCTACACTCAACCCCTCTCCAAAGAAAACTCGGATGATGATGATGATGATCGCTTCTCCAAAGCAAGCCTCTCTCTCTCTCTTTCTCGCGGACGCAAGCAAACCAAAAAACAAAACAAAGCCCACGACAGCAAAAAACACACGTCAACTGCCACCGTCTGTGTCTGTCTCTCTGGCAAACACCACCTAACTTACTGGATCATCACCGCACCCCACCCCACCCCCACTTCCCTCCATCATGAAGGATCTGCATCAGCAGCACACAGAAGAGAGGCAAAATTGGCAGGGGTATCCACAACAGCCGGAGGAGGCCAGGTTTTGTACCGCATTGGAGGTTGCGTGATGAGGAAGAAAAGGGCAATATGGGCAGAAGAAGAAGAAGAAGAAGTGTACACTTGGTGTACTAGCAGAAGAGTAACATCATCATCGTCGTCATCATCATCATCAGCAGGAGGAGGGGGAGGAGAAAGAGGAGGAACAGCAACAGCAGCAGCCGGAGGAGGCGGGGGTTGATGGATAATGGCAAGATAATAAGCAGGCGACGCGGAAGAAGCGCAGGCAGACAGGGACCACCCCCGCTCTCCTGCTGCAACGACGACAACTGCCACCACGCTGCCGGCGGACCTCCCCTGACCACGACGAAGACGACGACGGCGACGACTCCCTTACGCAGCAGCAGCAGCACAGGGTTTCTTTCTTTTAGCCATTTTGTCAAAGTGGCGATCATCTAGAAAATAATTTAGCCTAATTTGTTGGCTACATACTAGATATGAAAGTAGAAAAAACACACACACACACACACACACACACAAAAGCCTTTCATATTCCTGGCTACCTACCTAGAAAATAGTATCATTCAAATCTGGCGAATGGAATTTTATTTTTCAAAATCTGGCGAATTTGGGCCTGTTTTTTTTTTCCCCATGAAAAATCCTTTTGTATAGGTCAAAATTAAATCATATATGATTTTGATTCAACCTATACAAAGGATTTATCATGAGAAAAAAAAAATGGCCCACATTTGCCAGAAGATTTTGTGTAGCAAAATAAGGGTGCACAAGGCAATAGAAAAGCCAAGTGCAGGCTCGACTTTGGTAATGCTCTCGACCAAGGCTTTGGATGATAAGTTCCAGTTGGTAGCTAACCAGAATATAGAAGGATCGTGGCCTTCTTTTTTTGTGCTTTCATTTCTCATCCCGATGTCCTTTACAATATATGATTCGTAGCCAAATCTGGCTAGATCTTCTTATGGATGATTACCATTTCAGCAACATCGGGTGTGTCATTACAAAGAAAAAATAAATCCAAATCGTCAGATTTGGGTGATATGTTTCAGTAGGTAGCGAACAAGAATATAGAAGGACCCTGGCCTTTATCTAATACGGAGCCAAATCTGGCTAGATCTTCTTATGGATGATTACCATTTTCAGCTACATCAACCCTGCCAAAACCAAAAACAAAAACCCCTTGTGAATTGGCACAAGGCATAAATTATATTATTTTCAAAAATGTTGAAATTTTTCGCCAGAAATTTATTTTTCATAGAACAATTTCTTTCTTTTGTGCACAAACTGTGAGAATCTTTTAGACTTCTTCTCTCTGGAAATTTCTTTTATTTTGAAATGGAATCTTCCCCCCAAAAAAACCTAATTCTTCCAACTTAGGTACTTGCCCATTATATGATGGGTACCTATTAACTTAGCCTATGGTTGTCTTGTTTTCGGGGGAGGGGGCTTCAGGGTCTTGGAGTAGCTTACTCACTCTTAGTGGCCAACTTTTTAAGATTTTTTTTTTGGGGGGCGGTGCTTTAGGGTTTGGTGGTAGATGGTACTACCATGGTTAGAACATACCTACAAAAAAAGTTAGGGTTTTCACCATGGTTTAAGTGTAAGTGTTTGTTTCAACCCAAGGTGATAGAAAGGTCGGTAGGTACTTTTACTTACTTTGGACAAAGATTTTGGGGACTTTTTTTTTTGGGGGGGGTCAGTTTGGATTTGGTTGGATTGAGTATAAATAATAATCTTAATTAGTAGTCAGTCCCTTTGAATAAGGAGGGTCATTAATTAATGTGTCAATAAAATGTGGGTAAGTAAAATGTGAAGTGAAATTACTAGGGAATCCCTAGGGAGGAAGACATTGAACATCAAATGTGTTGTGTTGTGCTCCATTATGAAAAAGCCCACAACAATTATATAACATACTTACTACATGCATGTTGACTTAACAACAACTTTCATTAGGCATAACTTGCACCAGTTTGGCTGATTAGTATTAATTAAGTTGGGTAGTTCATGGCAAACCAACAAGTATCCCTCAAACTCTAACAACAACCAAACAAGGGGTGTGTCACCCATTTACATTAAAAGCTATCTTAAGGCAAAAGAAGAATTATGGAATCTCAAATATATATTTGCACCTTGCAAAAATTTAATCTTCAAAAAATCCTCTCAAAGAAACCAAAATCCTTCAAGATATTATAAACTCTATAACTAATCTCAAGTTTCAACACAAGCCCAAAATATCTTCTTTCCAAAACCCTCATATAAAAATATACCTATTATTATTACCTCGGGACCAAAATCCCTTAAGCTACTATACTCTATGATGAATCTAAACACAATATCCAAGGCAAGGTAAACAAACAAACAAACTCTTGGGTGGATTGTCACCCATCTTTGACAAGTGTTTTTGTTTGTGGTCTTGTATAATAATATAACGTGGTGGTTATATGGTAAATGTAAATGGTATTGAGGATGATATGATCTCATGTATCCTACCATAAAAGCATGGGGTCGCCAATCAAATGGACTAAGCACGAATGAGAATTCCAAAGCTTAACATTGTTTAGGAGACTACCCAACATCTATCTAATGGGATCAATGTGCTAGATTACTAGGTACTTTATTTCCTCATTGCTAGTTGCCCTTGGTTGTTGTTGTTGTTGTTGTATGGCTGGTGTGAGTTCAAGGGGGAAGAGTACACCTTAAAATTTGGTGTGGTGGATATTATTGTTAGAGTTTTGAATGTCAAAAGATGAATTACTAAAAACATTTGGATACATTTTGATCTAGAAAAAATAATAGATTTCATTTTTGTGCTAATAATTTTCCTCAGCTTGAAATGATTTTTGTTGGAATTGATTTGAACTTGAAATTGAGTACTTTGAAGGTACAATGTGTTTTTAAAGTAATAGCAATATTTATGTTCAATAGTTCATTGATATTAGTTTTCTTGTGACTCACTACATATACTCATATATTTCAATATACTCATATCATAGGCTATATATGAAGTTGATATACAATAATAAACCAGCCCAATACTGGGCTGATGACATAATTGTGACCCATCATGTCACTTTTAAAGGTTAGCTGGTCGGCCAAGAAATAGACATTTTTAGATAGAATCTGGGTTGCTCCAACTACAAACAAAGGGTTCACATGATAAAAGCTTGTGAATCAAAACACCCAAACCCTAAAAGTTTTGAATCTCAAAATGCAAAGTGTTACAAAGATGTTGTAAAACATTTCTTCTTCTTTTTTCTACGGCCAAAATCTGCAGAAAATGGAAGAACCCGCTCCCAAGAATGGAAGAACAAACTCAAGAAAATGAAAAATCCTTGCCATGTACCAACCAACAACCCTAGGGTATGGGGCTCTGGACCTTGCTTGGGTGGTCGATCCCCTATACAAACCCCAATTTCTTCTTCTTCTTCCATGAGAAAGATACCCAACTTCTTGTTGCATTATTTGGCCTTTACCTATATATCGGTAGATGAGGGCATCATCATAAGAGGGTGCCTCCGTCAATGGGACACAAGAACTATGTGTCATGCACTTCACCTAACCTACAAAGTAAGTGCTTTTGCTTGCACAACCTATGTAGTATGTACTACCGCCACACCTTGCCCTCAAAACCTCCCTTAAAAACGGGGGGCAAAAAAGAACTTTTATTAATCCATTTACACACAATGACAACATTCACTACCTACAAATGACAACATTCACTACATACAAAATGACAACATCCACTTTTAGCAATGAAGAACACTCCTACAAAAATGGAATCCCCCCCCCCCATCCACACTTAGTGAAAAGCTAAGGGTTTCAAGCTTTCGCTTGAAGCTTTCCCAAGTATTGAAAGTCATGTTTTGAGCATGTTTTTGGCATCATTCTAGTAAGTCAAAGGTTAAATGAGGGACAAGCCACTTTTGCTCGGCCACAAAGGGTTGAAATTCTTCCAAGTTGGTGCAAGTTTCAAGCCCAACTTGGGGAAAGGTTTATGGTACCCAAAACTCAAGCACTTTTCCGGGTGGGTTCTAACCTCCGGAAATCTTGAGGCCCAAACTTCAAAGAGGGTGGTTTGATCACATTTCACTTTGTTTTGTTGACGTTGTCATCATCATTTTGGGACCGGACCGGATATTTGTGGGACCAAATTGTTGTTGGGGGCCCAGTCAAGCACCTTCAAATATAGGTTAACCGTGTCCATTAAGTGAAGCATAACTGGAGTCTAGAAACACCTTTTTTTCCAAAAGAGAATGGCCCCAAAGTAGCACAGTTACCAAGGTTAGGATATCCTGAAAAATGATCATGGATTAGGTTACTTGCCCCCAAAGGACTCTGCAAACTTGTGTGATGAGAGGTATTATTAACTTAGTTAATTCACGTTTGGTTCCCCTAACATTGCAGCTTACCCAAAGAAGAGCTCGTGTGAGGCGGAGAGCCTGAGCCGAGTATAGGGCCCAAACATGATAAAGCCCATGGCCAACACCTTTATCATGTGTGAACTTGAATCGACTACAAAAAATCTGAGAATGATGGTTACATAATGAGGAAATAAACCCATATGTCATAAAGCCGTATGTATGTAAGTAAAGCTATGGGTTTGATATTCGGAGCCTGGGCACCCAAGTCCTGGCTTTGGATTTTTGTCAAAGCCGGTCACAAGAGACATCAATCAAATCTACAAAGTTTTGCAGAATACAAGTACTTGTGCAAATATTTCCATCTGCAAAGAAATGAATTCAAAAGAGTAAGAGCATCATCTCCAGTGGTGCTCACTATGTGATCCTGAACAGCAAAATTGAATGAAAAAAAGTCAAAACATGTCGGTTTGAGTCCGAAATATGGGTTTTTGATCAACAAAATTGCACACTTTTGCAGTGGTGGCTCGTAACCCTGCTGCCTGTGCACCCTGCAGAGAGACGCCTATAATGAATATAATCTAACTGCTGCAGAGGAGTGTTTCTGATTGACCCACCATAATAATGATTGGTCCAGGTGGTTTGCTATTAGTACTCCCCTCACCTGTTTGTTTGGTGTCCCAGTTTCAGTTTTATGGGTGGGGTTGCAAGAACTTAAATAAGTAAACTTGGATGTGAAAAACATTTTTGGAGGGGTCACATACATACTGAGCAGCACTGCTGGAGATGCTCTTAAGTTGTTGATTAGACAAGATTGAAAACACTTGAAACTTGTCAACCCTCAACGGTTTCATAACCATTACAAAAAACCATTTATGTGTGGAACTGGAATTAGAATAGAAATTGGTCTAATTATCTTTGTTAGAACTAGAACCGGAGGAGGTTCCTCACCAAAAAAAAGTAAAGAACTAGGCTACTTAACACTAAAACAAACTAACTCGGGGGCTTAATTAATGGGAGGCTTTAGGGGTCCCAAAATTTTGGGAACCTTTGGGAACCTATTCACTTTTGAACCTAGGGTTCCCAAGGTTGGTTCCCCAAATTCAAATTTCCTAATGAATAGATGTAAGTAATACCAGGGTTTTTTTTTTTCAAATTCCTCAAGTAGGTTTTCTGGCAAGGATCCGATTAATTAGCATTCGATGGCGAGTGTCCTACATGGGGTGTAACATTTTTAGAAAAGTGCTCTTACAAGCGGCGACCTAGGAAGAGCATAGGTCTAGAAGTGGCTAATTTTTTTTATTTTATATTCTTTAAATGGCAGAAAATTCCCTAAAACTCTTTTTTTTTCTCTTTTTTTTTCATATTCTGAAAAGAAAATTCTCCAATTAAAGAAAAACACTGAGTGGTACCTGTATAAGTAAACCACTTAGAGAAATTTCCTATTTCCTAGTGTTTTCTTGGAATTGTTTTATTTTTTGCCAATTTTGTGATGGTGTTCAAGTGGCAATAGTCCAATATATTTAGCCAAATTTGACAATATTCAAAATATGAAAGCATACAGTCTTAAGTATCATTTCATATTGTAGGCAATTGTGACAAATTTTTGCATATTTTTTGAGTTTCTTTTTTTATTTTTGGCAATTTTTTCAGAAAAAAAGAAAAGAAAAGGCAATTTGTGACAGAATATTCTTTTTTGAAAATTTTTTTTCACAAAATCACGAAAATTCACCACACACAAAATCACCTGTTTTTTGGCACTAGGCCTGGCCTTGGCTCTTCCTTGAACAAGCAGTTATTCTGATAGCACCCTTGTCCTCGGGCTTTACCTTACACAAAGAAGGGGTGTGTCACACCATGGCCTTGCCATTTACATTAAAGTGTATCTTAAGGCAAAAGTAGTAATTATGGAAACTCAAATATTTCACCGTGCAAAAATAAAATCTTAAAAAAAACACTCTAAAATACCAAAATCCTTCAAGATATTATTATAACTCTATAACTAATTAATGTCAAGTTTCAACACAAGTCAAAATATATCATCTTTCAAAAATCCTCATGTAAAAATAGACCTATTATTATTACATAGGGGCCAAAATCCCTTTAAGCTACTATACTCTAGAATGAATCTAAACACAATATCCTTGCCTTGGTAGGCAAGGCCAAAAATCCAATTTAGTGCACAACCATATTGATACCTAGGGTTTATGGCTATACCAATAAAGAAAACAGCTTTGCGAGTTAACAATCAGTTTGTATGTGATATAGCCATAAACCCTAGGTATCAATATGGTTGTGCACTAAATTGGATTTTTGGCCTTGCCTACCAAGGCAAGAATATTGTGTTTAGATTCATTATAGAGTATAGTAGCTTAATGGATTTTGGCTAGGTAATAGGTCTATTTTCATATGAGGAATTTTGAAAGATGATATTTTGGCTTGTGTTGAAACTTGAGATTAGTCATAGAGTTTTGATATCTTGAAGTATTTTGGTTTCTTTTAGAGGATTTTTTTTAAGATTATATTATTTTTGCATGGTGAAATATTTGAGTTTCCATAATTCTACTTTTGCCTTAAGATACATTTTAATGTAAATGGCAAGACCACGGTGTGACACACCCCTTGTTTTTCTTGGCGCTTAAACCATAAGCATTTGTCTAACCCTAATTTTGTCGGTGACTGAAACTGTAAACAATTTGTCTCTCCCTTTAAATATTCCCACAAAAAAAGACTTATCTATACCTAGATTGACAATTTATATGGATTGTTTTATCTAATCACATTAACTTACCACACTCACTAATGACTTGTGATCATTCATCACATCATTTTTGTTAAGTTTCACCATCACTTTGCATTTGGAGCAATGTTTTTTTTTCTAACAAAATTTCATTATTTTTCAACAAATAAATTGAGAAAATTTTGGAATTTTGAAAAGTGTAAATTCGACTAATTTCACTAATTTTTTGTTAAATTTTGCAAAATTTTCGATATGAAAAAAATGAAAAAAAAAAAAAAAAAAAAAAAAAAAAACAAAAAAAATTTATTAGAATAAACCAATTAAACAAAAATTAAAAAAAAAAAAAATAAAAAATAATTAAAATATAATA
>Ga0116231_10010171_pt1 | contig 15342 bp, 7 predicted proteins | sample S1TSphgellanicum_2_FD_89695 | JGI IMG/M metagenome (GOLD analysis project Ga0116231, IMG submission 89695) | Host-associated microbial communities from peat moss isolated from Minnesota, USA - S1T2_Fd - Sphagnum magellanicum MG | ecosystem: Host-associated > Plants > Peat moss > Unclassified...
CACCACAAAAACTTTGTAATCCTTATTTGAACACATGTACACATATTTTTCTGATTTTATTATATTGCTTTGAAATTTGGGCCACGTGTGTTGACTTACATATTTAAATTCAAGCAATTTAAGTAATTATTTTTTTTTAAATTTATTTTATTATTTTTGGTTTTCCCTCCTCACAGTAAATATATAACTAGGAAAATGGCCTTATAGTAAAAAATGAGAACTATATATTTGGTTAGTAGATATTTTTAAAGAAATGGATTTTATTTTATTTTCCTAAGCTGTTGTTACATGAGGGTTTCTTTAATTTATTTATTTTAAAAAATATTTTCTATATATGGACAAGGGATATATTGGTAGCATTGCCATCGTAGTACAATGGCAAGTTAGACAATAATTATACATTTTTTCAAAAATGTTGAAATTTTCACACGAAAATTAGTCTTTCAGCGAACAAAATCTTGCTAAGGAAACTAGAGAATCTTTTGGGATATTCTACTTTCAAAACAGAATCTTCAAAATAAAATAAAATTTTAAACTCTAAAATGTTGAATTTGCCATGCTACTATGGTAGTGCAAAACATATACACAAATATATTCATGGTTTGTGGAACAAGCTTGTGCTCTAGCACTAAAATTTAAATTATTTTGTTTACAAAAAACCTATGTGGCCAAGTAAGTTGTTAGAAAGGGAGCCTTGAATTATTTTGAGGAATTCTCTTCAATAAACCAACACCTAAGTGTTGCAATAGCATCATAGGCTTTTTGTGTTATAAAGTGTGAAGAAAAAACATTTGTGAGCAATCGGATTGTTCAAATTGGTGCCTTGGACTACTACTTACTTTGGTGAACTTGGGACTTAAATTTTGCATGTCTTTTTTTGCAAGTAACCCATGCAAATTGTGGAGATCTTTTAACAAGAAGTTGGAGGCTTTAACACATGCAAATTGTGGAGATCTTTTAACAAGAAGTTGGAGGCTTTAACACATGCAAATTGTGGAGATCTTCTAAACCCTAAAGGAGGCGGAGAGGGCTACATAGGTAGTAGCACTTTGTTGTTTAGTAAAAAGAGTCTGGTTGTGATTGCTTTATCTATCCAAAAGAAAGTTAAAAAATTTGTATTTTGGATAGTTTTGCAGGTTGGAACTTGGAAGTAGCCTGAAAGAAGTGAAAGCATGGTGGTTGGTTGTTCACAAATTGTTTTTTTAAAAAAAGGTATACAAAAAAAAAACAATGGATTTCTATCCAAAACAATAGTCATATTAGTGTTTTTTTTTGAGCAATAAGTGAGAGAGGATTGAATCATTTGCAAAGCTGTAGAATCTCATGGGCCAACAACAAATTCATTCAATCAATGCTCTCTACTTTCCTATCTAATGTCCCCATGTAAAGGGTTTTTTAACTTATTCACTTGTGGACAATATGTTTGAGCATTTGGCAATCATGTCATAAGTTTCATATCACTATTGGTTTTTTAATTTTAGTTTTGGAGGATTTGGCTGCTACAATGGTACTGATTTCCAACCCTTTCAAGATGGCTCCCACATTCTCCAATTATTTTATTTTGTTTTGAGGGTTGGGTTTCCAATGTTAGGTGGATAGAAGGTCCATTTGAAAACTCCCAAAAGATCGAAGTAGCCACACCTCAAATTCATGATGCCATTGCATTGGGCCACTCCTTATTAGATTGGCCCACATTTTTGGGCTTTTCTTGGTCCTCTTGTCAAAGTTCAAACAATATGTCTTTACATGTTGAATTTTAGCATTGAACAATTCTAACCATTACATTCTTAAGTATAGTAGGTAATGGCTCCATGGTACAACCCTTTGCCACAACTAACAAGGAATGAGCTTTGGGGGTCTTTTAGTGGAAAGACCCTAAACCCTAAAAAACATTCTTTTAATGGAAACCATTCTACACCATGTGTATTGCTATAATATGACATTTGAATTTTAAAACTAAATTTATCAAAGCTAGAAAAGGCTCCAAATAAATTTCACTTTTGAATTTTCTGATGCTTCAATTGAATTGTGTGTGCATGTGTTGACTACATCTTGGTTGCAAACATTGGGGGTCCCTTTGAGTTAGTGAGTAAGATTGCCACGCCCCCCCCCCCAAAGGTTTGGTAGTTTCATCTAGACACTATGAATGTTCGAGTCAGTGTTTCAATTTTGTTATGTAGTTGAGGTGGCAATCATCCATAAGTCAATATAGCCAATTTTGGCTATTAAAAAAATATGAAAGGAATGTTTTTTTTTTAAAAAAATTTGGCTACCGACTTGAACCATGTATAGAATTTTGTTGATTTCTTTTTTTAAATGGGAAAAAAAAAATCAACTTTTGACGATCTATTTTCCAAAAATCATTGAATTTGTGAGATATAAATTTCAAAATTTTCACAATAATGTGAAATTTTGCACACTCAAAAAAGGTTGGTTCTAGTAGTGGATCTAAACATTTAGTCAAGTAAAACCTACAAATAATGAATTTTACTTGACTTCAGCCCAATAACATACACAAATAACATTTTTAAACTTAGATTTTAGTAAATTATTCCAAAAAATCAACAACAAAAACTTGGTGTTACAATGATTTCAAATTAGAATTGAACTTTTTTATCTAAAATTTTATCATAATTTGGAAACTTCCATGTATAGTTTTTTTTTTTTTCCCAATTTTATGATGTAGCCAAGATCACAACACTCCATGTGCCAATTTAGTCAAATTTGGCTGTTAAAAATGAAATGAGAAAATTTCAACATCCATATATATATTTGGCTGCCTACTTGAACCATGTGTAGAAATCTATGAATTTTTTTTGTGGATTAGGCTGTAGCAATTTTTTCCCCAAATAATCATTGAATTTTTGGCTTAAAATTTCAAAAAATATTGCAATTGTGCAAAATTTAGCACAATAAAGAAAGGTTGATTTAAAGGTCATCAAGTGAAATTAAAACAAGTTGAAAATTATTTTTTTAACGTTTTCCTTGGTTTTTCATTAGAATAGAAAAAGACAATATATATATTTTTTAACCTAACAACTTTCTAGCAACATGTAAGATAATGTACTTTAAATCTAATAAATCTAGTCCAAAAACCCTTTTTTGGTGATTTTTAAAAAACATTTTGAAGCAAAATTTTGTAGGGGTCATAGCCCCCAAAAGCTTCACACTTGAATGATTTCACACAAAAAATTGGCTACACCTCATATGGTATTATGTTTCAACCAATTTTGGGTGGGTATGTAAGTTGTCTAACGATATCAACTTGGGCGTATACTTATGCATGTCATGCCCTACCTAAAGGGCATCAATTTCTATTTTTTAAAATGAAGCCCTACTACTTGGGTGGGCTTTTGGTTTGTCATACATGCCAATGCTTATATTACAATAGGCCTTCGTTGCTTGAAGTTTGTAAAATGCCCATGATTGGTAGGCCTCTCGCTTACATTGCATAGTCATGATATTTAAAGTAAGGTGTAGGATGTAAGGTGCTAGAAATTTAGGGTTTAAGGTTTAGCAAAAAGAACATTTGATAATGTGATCAATATTGTGTTGTTTTTCTTTTCAATCATGTCATGTTTTCATGATGGAATGTTGCTATGGAAGGATGATTCAACAATAAAAAAACATTATCATAGTCGCCCATTATGCATGGATGGAAATTGCCTACAAACAAACTTGAGTTTTCACTAATAAAAAGTCCAATATCTATGACTTTATTAAGGACTAGAAAACCAACCATTGAGGATACATATGACTCATGGCCATAGAGTTATCAAAGACGAGTTGTTTTGAACAAGTAGTCATTTAATTAATGACATGACAATATTCATCTCGTAGTAATAAAAAACAATCCATTAGTCATACATGACACATAGGGCCATGTAGGACTAACCATGTGCAACATCATGACATACATTTATCCTATGTGGCATTTTAATATTCTTTGTGGGGTCCACATGATTAATCAACATCTTACATGTCAAAAACCTTAATGATTAAACTATGATTCTTTCATAACAACATGGCATTCCATGTGAAAGAGCTAAAGTTTTCCATGTGCCAAAATTGGATTTGTTCATGTGTCTAAATTCCATTTATCTAAGTGCACTAATAGAAATCGCCAAAATGTAACCACTCTGTTTGTGAGTACATGCGACTTGTAATCGTTTTTGACTAAATTTGGGAATATTTGCAACTACAAAATCAAATTTCAACTATCTTGGTCATTCTTACAGTTATGATCCAACTATTATAAACTTCATACTATCGGTTGAATGGATTTTACATTTATTTTCATCCATTAATAAGTTGATATGTCCCATTTGTTGTAATAGTCACCAAATTAGTTGCATTTTAAAATAATTATATGGCAACATAAGGGTGTATTTCTATGTATGTATTAAAATTATTTATGTATACATTAACTATGCATATGTATGTATATTATTCATATAATGAACCTCAAAATTAATATTTGAATTTTGAAATTTGTTATTCAAATCTAAAAATTGATAATTTTAAATTCTGAAAATTCTTATTTGAAATTTAAACATTATATTTGCATTTGAAAATTGTAATTTCAATTCTAAAAATGATACTTGAATTTTACAATTATTATTTGAAATTGAATTTGAAATATGAATTTTTAGAATTCTTAGTTGTATTAAAAAATACATTTTTTAAGTCTAAAATTATAATTCCAAATATGAAATTTTTATTTAAAACCTCAAATCAATCTTTCAATTTTCAAAATTGCTATTGCAGTTTTTTTCATTATTGAATTTGAAAAAAATATTTGAATCTGAAACTTAATATTTTTATTCTAAAAATAGTTACTGGAATTATTTTACTATTATTTGAATATAAATTATAAATATTTAAATCTCAAATTCGATAATTCAATTCTGAATTTAAAATTTAAATTTTTTAAAAAATGGATCTAAAAAATTATATTTCAATTCTGAAAGTTCTTATTTTAATTCATTAAAATTTTATTTCAATTCGAAACTTGATATTTGAAAATTTGTTATTTCAATAGTTTCAAACATTATTTGAATTTGAAAAGTTTTATTTGCAGATGAAATTTTCTATTTAAATTCAAAAACCCTTATTTGATCTAAAAACTGATATTTGAATTTTAAATTATTATTTTCGAATCCAAAAATTAGTATTTCAAGTCAGAAAATTATTGATTGATTATAAAACTGGATGCTTTAATTTTGAATATTTTTATATGAAAATTTATATTTCAACTCTGAAAATTTTTCATTTAAATTTTAAATAGTCGTATGATTTGAACCTTGAAATTTCAGTTCTGAATTATTATTTTTGATTCTCAGAATTATTAATTCAATTCTGAAAATTAATAGTTGAGTCTAAAAATGGACATTTCAATCTTGAATATTGTTATTTGAATCTGAAAATTGACATTTCAATTCTGAATTTTTTTAAAATTAAAAATACTTATTTGATCTAAAAATTGATATTTGAATTCTAAATTATTATTTTCGAATCTAAAAATTAGTATTTCAATTCAAAAAATTATAATTGAGACTAAAAAATGAAATTTTGATTTTGAATATTTAAATTTGAATTTGAAATTTAAGATTTCAGTTCTGAATTTTTTAATTTAAAGTTTAAGAAATTATTTGACTTGAGAGTTGAAATTTTAATTCCAAATTTTTTTTTGGATTTTCGAAATTAATATTTCAATTCAGAAATTCTTCGTTGAGTCTTAAAATGGACATTTCAATTTTGACTATTGTTATTTGAATCTGAAAATTGACATTTCAGTTCTGAAATTTTTTATTTAACTTCAAAAAAATTATTGATCTAAAAATTGGTATTTGAATTCTGAATTACTATATTGGAATTTAAAATTTTTATTTTAATTCAGAAAATTATTAATGGAGTTTTAAGGGTTTTTTCTACTAGTGAATAAATCACATTTATAAATTATCATAAATTATTTTTATTAATTATAAGTCACAATAATTTATTATTATTATAAGATATATTTTTATATTATATACTTTATATTCTTACAATAAAAATTTGATTGATGTAGTTAATGTTACAATACTTTAAAATCATTGTAATTATTTCATATAAGAATTAATTAATATGTGCATATTTATTTTCTAATTGAACATAATTATTTGCAATTTTTAATTTATAACTTTAAATCTAAATTCATTTTTTAAGGAGATTTATGCTTAAACAACTTCTTTATTGGTGATTTGGCTACAAAACAACCCAATCAATACCCTCCACACTTTGAGGATGTGGAGTTCTTCTTTTGGTGGAGTCGTTTTCACCATTTCTTTTATGGTGTTATAATATTCATTTTTGGTTATGTTCGATCCATGCATTCAAAATCTTTCCTAAGGAAAATGATTGAAACTTTTCATTGCCATTACATACCACAAAATCTTCCTTTGGTCCACGTCATTCAATCCTAATGTATCCTTTAAAAGATTATGAGGAAATCATTGCTGCTGGTGTGTAAAGGCAAATTTGGATTCCATATGAACCAAGTTAGAATGCCCTTATTACCTTCCTCAAAACTCATAAAATGTCAAGTTAATGTCGTTGAGGGCTTGAGTATGACCATGCTAACTATCCAACATGGATGTAATCTTAGCATCCAATTCATTTTGCTTTGTCTCCATGGCTATCATTTGAACTGACATTCTTCCAAATACATTTTATTTCAAATAATCAACACCACAATATTAAATCACATCATTGTACACCTTCATAAAATTGATGTATTTGCTATCGTAACCCCATTTTGAGGAAAATGTGAGGTCGCCACTCACACTCCCGAAAATGGGACTTGGGAGTCCTCTGGGACTCTCGAAAATTCAAAACGTGATTTTAGGAGTCAAAACACCTCTCATTGGGGTGTTCTTTATATCATTGGAAAGTTCTTGAAGTGTAAATGTCCAAAATGGCCTCGCATGAATCATTTGGACATCTGTAGCACAAGTTATAGTCGAAAGAAGGGCTGGGAATCAAACTAACAATTTGACTCCCGACCACTAAAATTTGGGAATCGATACAATCCCGGTGTGTGCAGGTGAAGTGTGACACACCGTTGAAAAGCTCTCAAGGAGAGCTACAAGTTTGCTTTAGACCTCATCCCAATCAGAGGTCGAAGTAAGAAGTTATGAACGCCCAAAGTCTTGAGAGTCCAAACTAGGATAGTTTCGAGATTCCACTTTGGGAGTCCCGAGAAAAAGTGCCATTCGGATGCAAGTGCGATGAAGAGACGCAGAAAATACTGGGCCGTGGTGAGTCAAATGTGTCCAAGGTTACCCGTGGTTTATCTTAACACCAAGAGTGTTCCGAATGTGAACTAACCCACTGGATGGTTGGTTTTGAATGCAGGACCAAGTAACTAAGTAGCTTGTCCCTCTTCCTAGTCTAATCCCGGAGCTTTCAGCACGCCCCCTCTCACCCCCTTTAGTGCTGAAAGCTAGGAGCCTGCCCCGAATCCCCTGCATTTCCACTATTTGAGTGACTTAGCCCCAACTTGGGGCTAACTAAGGACTTAGGAGCGCGTCATTTGCATTCACAAGGAAAAAAAGATCAATTTTCTTGCAAATCTAACAAATAGAGAAGTTCTAATGTATCTAAAAATAAAAAAGTTTTGATAGAACTGAAAAAAGGTCAAATTTGAAAAAGCTAATAAAAAAATAAGTTTGCACATGTGATTAAACAAAACTTATTAATATATTACCTCATAAGTTCTACTTGCACTTCAAAATATTCCTAATGGACATGCATGAATATCGTGAATAATAACTTGTAATCAATGTTAATTTGCCCTATTTCCACTAAGCAAATAGATCAAAAAACAAATGATTGGTGATATGAACTTGATCACAAGGTTGCAATCTCTTATTGATGTTGAACAAGTTTGTTCCAATCCTTAAAATTCTTCAACAATCTTTGTCAAACTAGGGCTATGTTGCATTTTCTTCCTTTACAACAAGAGATGAAAGTAAACATCAATCAACTACCAACCTTGCTTCTTTTCTTACTCTTCTTAATCGCCCAAAATTGCCCATAATTCTTCATTTTATTCCTAGTGTTGCACATTTGTTATGCCTTTTTTTAAGTCTCAAGTTTGGACCAATAAACCTTTAACCTCTCCCAATGAACAAGTTCAATATTGAATGGGCAGTCCTTCTTCCCACAAAATACCTAACCTTCAATATGCTCCATTATATTTTTAAACATCTTTTCATAACTTTCCTAAATCTTATCATAAATAATTCATTGTCCACATACTCAAAATTTTGTGTCTAAAGACACCCTCAACTTATCTAAGGATTTAGGCTTGTGCCTTTCCCATTCTACAACAATAATATATAATATTCACAAGATTAAGGTTTTTACCACCTCATCCCAAACATTCTTCCTATCACATCCCCATCTATATTCGCCGGGTCTAACTTTAATCTTGTGGGGTCTCTTCCAAATAGTTAGTCTAACTTCAAAAGTATGATCTTTCTCCTTTTTTTTTGTCCTATGAATTGTTTTAGCCACATTTTCTAACTTTAATTTTGTTATAGTTGCACCAAGCACTTTTGGTACACTAAAAGAACCCATAAGTGGACATCCATTCATTATAAGCACTTATATCCACATCCACATCCATTGATATTAAAGTGCACTTACAGGTGGCACCCTATATGTTTGTGGTTATATCCAAAATTGTTGCATCCACCCGACTAGCAGTTGCCATTGCCATTAAGGTGCAATGATTTAAGCTATAGGACCTAATAAACCCATTACAAGTGGCTAAACTTGAACATTTACATTATTAAGGCTCCTGTAGATTTGTTCAAAAACTATTAAACATTTTAATCTTTTCTATTTATTATGTTTTATGTGTTTCAATACATTTGTATTTCAATCCTTGAACCTATCTTTTTGGTTTTGGTGCATTTAGGTGTATTTACATTCCCATCCTAAGAGTTTTTTTTGTTTTCAATGTTTTTGGTGTTTTATTTGCTTTAACTTCATTATTGTGTTTTAAAGGTTTTCAATCACAACTAGGTTATTTTAGTGTAGGTTTTGGGTTTTTTAAGTTTGATGGTTTTGAGTAGAATGGTAAATGATGGGCATGATAACGGTTTGAGGATAGCAAAATCACAAGGGTCACCTACATATGTTACCAACTATGAACATCATGGAAATATTGGGGTTGAAAGTGGTGATGGTCGGTGCGGGGAATTTGCCCAATGAATTAAAATTTGAAAAAATGGTTGATGCTGGATTTTTGTAGATGTAAGCTACCTTGCAACAACTCTTTCAAATGTTGTAGTGTAACCAAAAGTTTTGGCATCTATTCAATAAAACTACAAGTAAACATGGGTTTTTTTTCAAATTGAATAATTATTTTATTTTTGCAAATTTAGTTAAATCTCAAAAGATGTAGTGTGTTATGTGCCATAGTGTGGATTAGGAAGATAATGGACATAATTTCACATATAGTTGAAAAGGGTTGAATGTAAAACAAGGGCCATGACACAACTTGATGAATCTACATGTATCCTCATAACATTTTATCATGTTGAATATTTACAAAATGGTTTTTTTTTGGAAGATGTGTTTATTTGTGTCCATCAATTAATAACAAAAAAACAAAAAAACCCACATTAGGCATAAATATTGCCAATTATTTTGCCTTGAAGTCCTTTACAAAAATAACCAACCCTATTCAAGAACATTTCCAAGAAGATTTGACCTTATGTATCACCAAAGGTTATCATTTGTTGAGTTCCACTTAAAAGATCTAGTTGCAGAGGTTAGCCCTTTGTTAATGTGGCCAAATTGTTTTTCCAAATATCATTCATGAATGAAATAATCCTTGACATGGTCAATTAGACCATGGAATGTCATGTTTTTCATGCCTAACTTGTTGAAACTATTATACTAACAACCACATTTGATTTGTGAATGTCACATGGAATATTTAATACTTTTGCATTGGTGGTGGATTACATCAACAATAAGTGGGAACCATGTCATATCAGAAGACGCATCTTTGAAGGTCATTAAACATTAAGAGCTACCATGGTTTTACAATTGAAAATTTTACTTCCTTGTTTTGATTTGTGTGACAAGGTAATCATGTACGTAAAAGATGAAGGTGCCAATTTAAACACCTTCACCGATGCTTTGACAAACATTGTTTCATGTGCTCCATGGTTGTTGGCAAAATTGTATGTAGTGTTTTTTCTAATGAATTTTTTTTTTTTTTTTTGTGATTAAAAAATTTGAATTTCAAGGCCTTTACTTAATTATGGGTAATACAAATTCCAAATTTTGCTTAAATCTTACATCATTGATCTTTTGTGTACCCCACAATTACTAATTAAGGTCAACTTCTTTTAACTCGTGACCTGCACCATCACATGGTAATGTAACCAAAATCATAATTGGAAATTATTGTTGTAACTAGCTTTCATGTTGGTGGTAGAAAGTTTTGCCAAAGATTAGTACTTTCTAGGCAGGTAATCACCATCCTTTTATGATCCTCTTTTAAAACTTTTCACCACCTTTCACCGCCTAAGAGGTGATAATATGTATTGTGATTGTTGCCATCAATACTAAACATTAAAAAGATCATAAATTTATTCAAGGGATGGACATTGGACTTTGGAGATTGCAATACTAAGTTGAACTTTGAAGTTTCAAGGCTTTACATTCTAACTTCAAATTTATTGTTGTTGGGGTTAAAGTTTAAAGCTATAATTCATCCAATTTTTTCTTTAGGTTCTGTTGATGACCGGAAATAGATAACACTAATGGTTGATTATTGCTAGGCAAGTTGCAATGGCATTGGGCATTTGCCAACCTCTAGCCACCTCTATGGTTTTTCCAACATGTAACAAACAACAAGCTTCAAGTTCCTTCCAACGGTTGATCATCAATTTTCAAATCAACAATTTGTAGACAACAAGGATCATGGACTCTAGGTAGGCTTCATGAACTTCAATGTTTAAGCAAATTGATGATTGAACTTGCAAATTTTCTCATAATTGTTAATAAGTTGAAATGTATAAAATTAATTCAAGCTTATGGGTTTCTTTTGCAATATTTGTGTGTTTTGACATTTTAACAAGTTTCAAAGGTTGTCATTCAAGATTTTAAAGTCTAGATTTCAAAGCCAAAACTTGTTTTAAAAATTCAAAGTTGATATGTAATTCCTTAGGGAGTTAACAAATGCAAGTGTTTAGAGGATCAATATTCATTAACAAGGTCTTTTATGGTTTTTTTGTGGTCCTTTGTGGTGTTCAACTTGCTAGCAATTGTCTTTATCCTGAGTCATGGCACCATTCTAACCACCGCCAATTTTTTGTGACAAATATTTTCTTAGTGATAGGCTTCCAGTTTCTAAGGTCACATCTATGGTTCAACAACCAATTAACTTTTTACATTGTTGGCTTTAGTAATTATGTGCCTTCAACTTTTGATGTTCCAATGTTTAAAGATTGTGAAAGTAATGTAGTTGTTGTAGAAAAAAAAACAAAAAAAAACAAGTAGAATATGATGCCCAAAATGCAAGTTCTATAACATTTGGGTTGCAAAATATACTTGGGTTAAAAGTGTTGGGGGTCAAAGATGGGTTGATTTTTATAGTAAGGTGCAGGGTGTGTATATTTTGTGTGCATAAGAATATAACATAAAGAAAAGTTTCTAGTCTTTAATATGGACTTTTTATCTAAACACATGGAGAAGCAAAAGGAGGATGTTGAAGTTATTTTCAACAAGCATCTTGAGATTTTGAAAGAGGTTCATGGGAATGTAAAGAAGATCAATGACACGATGGTTGTGCCACCTTTGTTGAATGTTCATCACTTTGATTTGTAAGATTCATTGTTCAAAATGACCACGAAGAACAATGATAATTTGCCATGAAGCCCCTTTTGAATTTGAATCCTATCACCAAGTTTTGGCAAAATCTCACATCCTCCCAATGTTTTGTCATGAAAATTTTCGAGTATTTCAAGGTTGTAGACATTGCTATTGTCCAAATGATAGGTTTAGTGGAAGATGAAAGATGTTTTTCAACATTTGCTTTCATGAAAAGCAAGTTGAGAAATAGATTTAATGATCACCTAGATTTAGTTGTTTGTATGTTTACTCGAAAGTTATAAAATCTAAAAAACTTTCCATACAATGTTGTAATTCAATCTTGGAAACCTACCAAGGTTTGACATGGTTACTAGACTTGAAAGGTAAGTTTTAATTTTCGAAATTCAACCTCCAACTGGTTTTTTTATAATGTGAATTGTATTCATTTAACTTTGCCACAATTTGTAATATGTTTATATGAGTGGAATTGGGATATTTTCAAGGTGTCTAGCTTACTGTTCTTTTTTTTACATGATGTAAGATCATGGACTTCGGAGTTGTATGCCATGTGCATTGGGATTGTGAACAATGGACTTGAACTTTAAACTTTAAAGGTTGTTAGAGCTCTAGCCTTCAAGCTTGGATGTAATACTAGGGGTGGAGTATACCCTTGGAGTTTGTTTTGCTTGCTTGCTCTAAGGGCATGGTTGGGGGGCTTTAGGTGTAGGACATTTCCATTGTAGTGGACAAAGCCTTTAGGGGCTACTCTTCACTTCTTCTGGAAGTGAATAATATGTATAACAATAATAATAAAATCAAATTTGCATTTTGTAATCTCCATGTTTGAACCTTGAATTTTGGCACTTTTCCTTTGTGTTATTTTGACACAAAACTTACTTGCATGACCAATGAATAGCCATAGCAATGATGGAATGAACATTTAGGTAATCATTGGTTTTGAGGACACACTTCAAGTAGTTGACATTAGTTTTTGATCAACACAAAATTCTATTTGCAATAGCATGACCCTTAAATGGAACCCCTTGCCAAAACAACTTACATTCACAAAAAAAAAATAACGAACTTGTCGCAACCCTAGCCTTCCATCGTCTTCACCATTGGACTTGCAGTTAAGTCCATCAAGGAGTTTGGGGATGCATTAGAATGCACTTTTTAGAAGGCCTTCACATATTGTAACCAATTTTACTTTTAAAAAAAAAAACATTGACCATATGTTGTAAGTTGTTACGAGCATGCATTGTCAAAATGTTATCAATATGTCATTAATGATTTGAAAACATGTGCTAAAATAAAGGAGGTTTCCACAAGGATGCTTAACTTTCTTTGTATAAGATCATAACTTGAACTAAAAAAGAAGTGAAAAGGGTCAACAAAAGTGTGTTAAACTTGTACAAATGTTTTGTGACCTCAAAAGTTGAAAACACGTTAATAGAGATCAAATTTGCATCCAAAGTCATCTTGTTCAAAGAATGCTTGGAGTTCAAGGATGCAATTAACCTATGTTACAACAAATATATTACATTGCAAGATTCGTAATAGAGCAAGTCAATCACATTATTATTCCAGTTGTCACACAATTTGTCATAAACTACCTAGTCCCATGGGTATGGGTTGTTGTTTAATGCACTTGCTACAACCATCTCCATGTGTCATACAATATGTGACAACACTCCTCAAACAATGGGTCCAATGTAGGTATGTAAGTTGAATAATTTTTGTACTCAATAAATTCATGTTGCAATTTGTGTGAATTCTTTGTGATTTTTGTGTTTTTTGAGATTTGTGAAATTTTTGGGTTAATTCATGTTGATTATCTATGCCTTTGAACTTTTCCTAATTTATTCTCAAATGGTACTCAAAAACTTGAAGTATTCATATTGGTAGTCCAAATTTTTTTTTGGGAATGAATTTCTACCTTGTGAATATCTTTTTGAAAAAGTCTTTCGCACATCTATATTTTCAATGAAATTTTAAAGTTTTTTCAAAATTCACCAATTTTTGACCTCACAAAATGTGGAAAAAAATCCATTTTTTTCCCCCATTTTGTGAGCTCAAAAACCCATAAAAAATTGGAATTTGGGACCAATGAAAACCCATTTCTTTCAACATTTCAATTATTCTTTTGGAAAAAAAACCACATAGATTAAAGGATCAGATTATTGTTGGGAGCATGTTTAGGGTGCCTGTTTTGCAAATAAAACCTAGACTGGTCCATCCAAGTGAAACATTTTCATCCATATGATGAATGACCTAAACAAGCGTTCATCCAAGTGCAACATTTTCATCCACATAGATGAATGATCTAAATAAGTGTTCATCCAAGTGCAACACTTCCATCCATATAATGAATGACAATAGACAAAAGTTCATCCTAATGCAACATTTTCATCCTTGTGATGAATGATGAAAACAAAATGTTCATTTAAGTGAAACAGTTGCATCCAAATGTGATGAATGATATTTGAAACATGTATATCCAAGTGCAACATTTTCATCCATATGATGAATAATAGTTCAATCCAAGGGCAACAATTTCATCCATATGATGAATGGTATTTCAATCCAAGTGTTTTCATCCATGTGACCAATGATACCAACAAATTATTCATCCATAATGCAACATTTTCATCCATGTGACGTATGGTATAGACAAGTGTTCATCCAAGTGCAACCTTTCCATCCATGTGATGAATGACATGGAACAATAGTTCAATCCAAAATGATATAGACAGATGTCAATCCAAAAGTGAACCATTTTCATCCATGCGATGGATGAACGATATAGACAAGTGATCTATTTTCATCCATGTGATGAATGAATGAAAAGTATAGACAAGGATGTACGTAACGAAAGTGAACTCTCCACTTTTCCCGCCTCTCATGTCTTCTTTTCATTTTCCTCGCGTTTCTTTGCACCGCTAAACAGCGTTCCTTTCTGTTCTTCGCCATTTCTCTTCGCAGCTGCTCAGCTTTTCTCTCTTGTGCGCTTCTCTGCATTGTCGTCGTCGTCTTCTTCTTTGTTTTATTTCGATTACAGCTTGATCTTCTTTCGTGGTCGCAAACATGCGTGAGATTCTTCACATCCAGGGAGGACAATGCGGCAACCAGATCGGTGCCAAGTTCTGGGAGGTGGTATGTGAGGAGCATGGAATCGACCCGACTGGAACTTATCAGGGAGTCTCCGATCTGCAGCTGGAGCGCGTCAATGTCTACTACAACGAGGCCAGTGGTGGGAGATATGTGCCCCGTGCGGTGCTCATGGACCTGGAGCCCGGCACTATGGACAGTGTGCGCTCTGGTCCGTATGGACAGATCTTCAGACCCGATAACTTCGTGTTCGGACAGACCGGAGCTGGAAACAACTGGGCCAAAGGTCACTACACCGAAGGCGCCGAGCTCATCGACTCGGTCCTGGATGTCGTGCGGAAGGAGGCGGAGAGCTGC
>Ga0116231_10010172_pt1 | contig 15341 bp, 9 predicted proteins | sample S1TSphgellanicum_2_FD_89695 | JGI IMG/M metagenome (GOLD analysis project Ga0116231, IMG submission 89695) | Host-associated microbial communities from peat moss isolated from Minnesota, USA - S1T2_Fd - Sphagnum magellanicum MG | ecosystem: Host-associated > Plants > Peat moss > Unclassified...
TAATGGTCTTTAATCAAATTGAACATTTAATCAAAATGACCAATGATTTTGAGTCAAAATGACTAATGGTCTTTAATCAAGTTCAACATTTAATCAAGATGACCAATGATTTTCAGTCAAAATGACTAATGGTCTTTAATCAAATTGAACATTTAATCAAAATGACCAATGATTTTGAGTCAAAATGATTAATGGTCTTTAATCAAGTTGAACATTTAATCAAGATGAGTAATGATTTTCAATCAAAATGACTAATGGTTTTTAATCAAATTGAACATTTAATCAAGATGAGTAATGATTTTGAGTCAAAATGATTAATGATCTTTAATCAAGTTGAACATTTAATCAAAATGATTAATAATTTTCAGTCAAAACAACTAATAGTCTTAAGTCAAGTTAAACATTTAATTAGGATGACTAATAATTTTTAGTAAAAAAAACTAATGGCTTTTAATCAAATGTAACATTTAGTCAATATGCTTAATGATATTAAAAAAAAGTGACCAATGTTTTTTAGTCAAGTGAAACATTTAGTTAAGATGACTTATCATTTTTAATCAAATGTGACATCATTTACTATCCTATGTATTTACATTTTACATATTCATTCACCTATTTACCTATCTACCTATTTACATATTTATTTATATGTTCTCACCTGCCTACCCACCTACATGCATACTTCGGTCAAACCCACCTATGTACCTACTTAAATTTAATCACTATGTGTACCCATTAAATGTAACATTGTTAGATTTAACCATTAGGTTTAGTTTAAGTTATACCATTAAATTTGACAATAAGTATAACCATTAAATACAACCTATGTTGAATCATTAAATTTACTCATTGAGATTAAATTAAGTTTAACCATTATGATTAATCCATATATTTAGCCATTACAATTAATCATTGGGCTTATCCTATGTTTAGCTAGGGTTTAGTCATTGTGTTTAAACATTAGATTCAACCATTAGGTTTAATTTAAGTTTGGCCATTATGTTTAGTCAAAGTTTAATCATTATATTTCACCATTATTTTTGTCATTAGGTTTAGTCACTATATTCAACCAAAGTTTAATCATTATGTTTATGCATTAAATTTAACCATTAAATTTAGTTGAAATTTAACTATGAAGTTTAACCATTAGGTTTATTGACTATGTTTAATTAATATTTAATCATTATGTTTAACCATTAAATTTAACCATTATGTTTAGGCAAAATTTAGTTATGAAATTTAATCATTAAATTTATCAACTAAGTTTAGCCAAAAAAATTTAATCATGTTTAACCATTAGGTTTAGTTGAAGTTTAACCACTAAATGTAATCAAAGTTTTTCATTATGTTTATTAATTATGTTTAGTCATTAAATTTAACTAATAAATTTAACCAAAGTTTAGTTGTGAAGTTTAGATAAAGTCTAATAACTAGGTTTAACAAAAATTTAATTATGAAATTTAGTCATCGAGTTTATTAATTAAGTTTAAGCAAAGTTTAACCACAGTTTAACTATTAAATTTAATTAACTAGGTTTAGCTAAAATTTAACTGTGATATTTTATAATCATTAAGTTTATCAACTAGGTTTAATTAAAATTTAACCATGATATTTTATAATCATTAAGTTTATCAACTAGGTTTACTTAGAGTTTAACCATGATATTTTATAATCATTAAATTTATTAATTAGGTTTAGACAAAGTTTTTTCATTAAATTTATAAATTAAATTTAATCATTATGTTTAGCTAATGTTTAATCAATGTGATTAAACATTAAATTTAGACATTAGGTTTAGCCAAAGTTTAGCCATTATGTTTAACCATTAATCACTAAATTCGACAAAAGTTTAAACACTACTGTAAACCATTAAGTTTAATCATTTGATTTAATGATTGGTTGTCACCTATGTTTAGTCACTATGTTTAGTGATGTGAAATAAACATATAAAATAAATAAAAGTTAATAAAAGTTAAACATTTTTTATGTGTAGTCTATTGGTAAAGACGATTTATCACTATGCAAATTTGAAGTTCAATTTATATATATGTGCTTAAATGGTTAAGGTAAATAGTTTAAGTTAAGTTAAGACAATTATATAAATTAAACTAAATTAGGTAGGTTAATTTAAGTAGGCTAAGTTAGGTAGTTTAAGTTAAACTATTACCTACCTACTTGCCTTTTTACGACCTATGTAAACTTGTAAACTTGTACTTACCTATCTACCTAAACCTATTTATAGAAAAAAATAATAATCTAAAATAAAATGAATAAAAATTTGACTAATTAAATGGTCCACTATGCAATAGTTAAACTAATTAGTCAAATGGTCCAATAGTTTATCGATTAAAAAAAACGACCCTTAATCACATAAGACATGGCCAAAACGACTTGTTTAAATTGATGAAATGTTTTTTTTTACACTTATCCAAATGATAACCTTTCTAACTTGATTATTTAATCAAAATAATTTGTTTTTGTAGTATCGATGGTTAAAGTTAGTTCAAATGATTGGCTCAAATTGATCAAACTCAACAAGTAAACCTTATTATTAAATGGGTTATATGAAGGTGATTTAAAATGTGAGTAGTTGGATAGGTGGGTTAGGTTTTTTTACTAATCTAATTATTATTTTGATTAAGTTTGTTTATTTGATTTTTTTTGTAATTGGCCTTATCGATTCAAACATCTTTTTAACTAAGGTTGTTTTTTAGGTTGAATTTGATTAGGCGGTTATTTGACATATGGTCAAATTAGTCATCATAATCAAATTAATTAATCAAAACATATCCATGTCATTTAATACTTTGGTTTTCAGTAAAAATAATCATGTTATTTAATCAAAAACAACTTCTATTTACTGTGCATAGTTTGAAAAATCTAAAATTTTAATAGTGTTGCATTTCAAAGCTTCAATGGATAACTCCCACATGTTTTGTTTAAATAAGTAATGCGAGGACTTTTGAAATATTTACATGTGAAAACATTTTCAATGATTTTTTGGATTCTCCATTTAGAAGTCATTAATGTACACATTCTTAGGCATTAACTTTGGGCATTGTAAATGAAGATTACATGTTTCAAAGTTTTTGTGGGTGACAACTTACACATTTTTTCTCAAATAAACAATGTGAAGATTTTTTAAACATTTTCCAATGATGTGATACATTCCCAATTTAAAGTTTGTTAATGCACACATTCTTAGGTTTTATTTTAAGCAATTCAAATGAGCACTATGTGTTTCATTGCCTTAGTTGTTGACAATTTTTTCATTTTTTGCTCAAATGAGCAATGCAAAGGCTTCTACACATTTACATGTAAAGGCATTTTGAACAATACGTTGTATTCCCATTTCAAGTTCATTAATGCACACATTCTTGAGTTTGAATTGAATATATATGTGTGAATTATATATATCATTAATGGTCTATTTTGTGACATCATGTTGGATAATGATTTGTGATTAGATATTGGGTGCGATTATACTTACGTAATTAAAATAATTTTAATTGTAAATGTTAATTATAACTATTTTATAATTTCAAATTGAAATCATAAATTAACATTTTTCTTTTAGTGATCCAAATAAATGTAAATGTTTTGTGACTATGTACACTATTTAATGATCATGTTCCAATTAATTTTTTCACATTGTTTTGGAAACATTTCGTTTATATCATTTTATGATTTAAGTTTTGAATGTTTTATTGTTTATTAAAAAATAATTTATATGAAAAAAATGAAAACAATAATTTAAAAGTGAAGTGTAATTCATTAACTTAACTCACTATGGGACCTAAAAAATGAAATAAATTCACCTCAATACCTATAAACCTTATTGATTTAAACCTAAATGTCACCTTGTTGAATTTTAGCCCAACTTAAGTGCCACATATGTTATAAATTAGTTTGTAGGCAAGGTTAGTTAGTAAATATTACGTTATGGTAATTGAAAATACGTTAGGATACGTAAGTAGTTAGGTATTAATTAAATAACTAGAAAACTATGCAATTGTTAGTAGGTAGATATGAGTAAATTGCAACTAGGTTAAAATTAGGTAAGTTGTAACTTGGTTACAATTAGATGGTAATTAAAATGTTCATCCCATATTGTTTGTTTTCAATGACAAGTTTCTAAACTATGTAAAGAGATAAATTGAAAATGTTGAAAAATATATATATATAATATAAATTGGAATAGCCATTTGGGATGACTTATTCACAAAAGTTTGACCTTAAAAACTAAATCTAAGATGAAATAAGATTTAATTAATTAGATGGCACTTGGTTTAGGTTTAAACTTAGCTTAAATGACTTAAATTTAGGCTTTAACTTAGGTTCAAGTTTAGTATAGGTCCAAGCCTAATTAGGTTTGAGTTTAGTTTAAATTTAAACTTTGTTTAGGTTTGAGTTTAGTTTGAATATACACCTAGCTTAAATTTGGGCCAAACCTAGGTGATATGTATCCCCATGTGGGCCATATGTTAACAAATTATTGGTTAGACTCTTTGCATAACCTAATTTTAATATAATTGAAATTACAATTCAATGGCTTAATTGGAATATAAAGGAAAATTTGATGACATCATGATTTTTTTGTGGATGAAGTTCTAAATTCGGAGGTTACAATTAAACCAACTATTGACTGAATTGTGATACCATTTCTAATTAAAATATCTAAAAATGGTTGTTGTTGTGGTGGTGACATGTGGTTATCATTTTGAATTACAATTTCATTTTTGACTTGTACTTATGGACTTTTTTAGTCAACAATAGTAAAATAATTGAAAAAATTAATTTGTAGTTGAAAGGGTAATTTTTTAACTATAAATATAATTGAGCCCAAGTTGAAAATCATAATTGAAAAAAAAAAGGTTTTCTTCCAATGATTCACCAAAAATTCATTTTTTAGATTTTTAATTTTCTTGTATTACATGTTACTATTTTGTTTAATACATATGTACATTACATCCCATTTACATTTAGTAAAAGAATATTGAAATTGTAATATTTTTAAATAATTTTGAAAAATTCTTCAATTTTTTTGTCTTATAATTTCACATTAAAAAAATTTACTAACGTTTTTTGAATGTGCTTAATAAGTACTTCTCATGTAATATTTTTTCTCATCAAAATGTTTTTGTTATATGAGTCTTTGTAAAATCTTTTGCAAAATTGTATTGTATTGACACAATAGTTGTTCACATTCAAATATTATAAACCAAAATCAAAACTTAAAATTGAATCAAATGATTCTTTAGTTTTAGTTTTTGATAGTGATACGATTGAAAAAATAACAACTTGTCATGAGTGCCATAATTTCAATTGACAAAACATGAATATATTTTTTGTTTTGAATGATTATTTAACATATGATGCCTTTTTTGGCTAATTAAATTATGATTGCACCCATTAGTGCCTAACAAATGAAAAAATTGATCAAACATTACAAATGCATGTAGATCCTTAAATAGTGCATAAGTTTTACACTTCAATTAATTAAAAAGACAACACTTAAAATTGATAGTTCAATAATTTCAAAAAACCTTTTCAAATTTGTAATAAGGTTTTTGTTTGTTTGTTTTGTTCGAAAGTCTTTTCATAGTTAATAAAAACACAATAGAAAGGTCATGAAACCATGATTACATAAATACTAAGCAAGTTAAATGAAAGATAAGTTGAAAAAAAAACATCAATTGATTATTAAAAAATTTATCCATAATAAAGATATAAATTTATAGAAACTATAAAAAATTCCAAAATAATAAATGAAAATCAGAATGATACAAAAAATGTAAAATTTACATAACTATTATATAAAATATTCTTTTATCCAATTTTTATCACAATCTTCAAACAAAATTCTATAGTATAAAATAACCACATAGTTTTTCTTAAAAAGAAAAAACTAATCATGTGAATAAAATTATCACAATCTCCTAAAACCAAATTTCCACATATTTTGTCCTACTTTTTAATTTTTTAATCTTTTACCATAAACCACAAAATCCATAGTACTAATGTAAAATTATCCCTTACACAACAATAATAGGAAAACCCAACCATAAACTCTAAAACATTTTCTTAAAAATCACATATTCACATTATTAAAGTGCATCATTTAAAATAACATACATGTTTAAAAAATAGAAAGAGAACAAAATAGATGACATGTCAGAGAATACAATTAAAACAATATTTAACACGTTGCAAAATAAATAAAAGTTCTGAACACATATTTTTCAAAAGCCGAAAAATCATGATACATATTTTTTCAAAGATTTGAAATCTATGACATATTCTTGAAATCATTACAAATCTATCAGAAACATTATCAAAACATTTCAAATTTAATGACACATAATTTAAAAACTCATACCTATCATTTATGTACATTAAAATTTGAATACTTATAATTCATGCTCAAATATATTTATTTAAAAAAAGTAACAAATTACTTTTTGTATTATTCGTTCCATATTATATCATACATGTGTAAGGCCCATGCATATTTCAACACCTTCTATTTTTAAGGGTTTGGCTAACGCAAAACACCTCGATGATAGAAAAACACACCTCTTAACCCGATCCGCGGTCCCACGGCAGCGAAAATCCTCATTGACACGAGATTTGTATGTACCACCTCGGTCAGAGTGCAGAAACACCATGACAACCTCATCTTTCTTCTTCTCTGTGTGAAATGAAGTAAGTGCCCATCCATTAAGACCTGTGAAAGCGTTCAGATCTGCCATAGCTGCTGCAAGAGAAGGCCATATTGGAACCTCTGAAGGGGGTTCAATCCGCTCAAGCAGGTCGTCAGGCTCACCTATACCAGGAACAAACAAAGTCGTCATCCTGCTGTTGTTGTTGTATCAGTATTAGCTTTGCCTGTGCTTGTGCCTGCTGCGCCTGTGCCTACTGTGTATGTGATGACATTTGGGGCGATCCTAAAGGTGTAATTGGAAAGAAAGAAGGCCCGGCATGCGAAGCTGTAGAAGTGCTGATGTAACACAAAAATAGGTCGCCATACCAGTGTGAACACTACTTGCTGTTGAGATTTAAGTTTGCTTTATTAGCTGTCATATTTTTGCTGCGGCGTCTCCATTACTGTTGCATGGGAAATGCATGGGAAATGCCTATTTGGGTTAGAAGGTGTGTTTTTCTATCATCGAGGTGTGTTGCGTTAGCCAGACCCATTTTTAATCAATAAACTTCACCTTTGTGACAAATTAGCTAAACTTCTTTCCTCTAAAGCTAAATACTACACACTTTTCTATCAATTCATGACATGAACATTTGTAATTGAATATTGAAATGAAAAGCATGCACTTACAACAATAAGGCAAAAAAAAATCAATAACCACAAAGTGAAAAACAAGGGGTAAAAAACAAGTAAAGGTATCCATAAACTCTTTGGAATGGATTGGCCTTGGACCCTAACTAGTACACCCTTTGGGATCAAGAAACAGTAATTTTTATGAACCTAAACAGTCCTTATGGGCTTGTCCAAGTTCATCAAGGGTGCATTAGGTTGAAATTTCTGGAAGTGGCCATACTGTTTTAAATAGTTTAAGGCTCTAACAATAGTGCGTCTATAAGGGACTTACCAAGTGTAAAGCACAAGGTGGACACTATACGGCGGTGCCATAATCACACAAGGTGCTTGCATGTAGGCCCACTCTGCAATAGTTAAATTTGGTGGTAAAAATATATTAAACTAAGTTGGGGTGATTGAAATCTCCTCCTGATGTTACAAGTAATCTTTCCAAGAAGGTGGGCATCACATGGTTGTAACAATAGATATTGAATTAGTTGGTTAGTCACCCATCATCTTAATTCATTTTTGCAAGCACAAGATGCTTGATTTCGAGGTTCTCAAGGTCAATTGATTGATTCTCTCTAGGATTCCACAGGATCCATTTGATTAGATCTACAGGATTTTGATGTTGGATTCTTTTGGTTTTCTTCCAGACCATGGGGCCACTCTGTGGTAAGGATTTGGGTTTTAAGGGTTTAGGATTCACATGTAAGAAGACTGGGGAAGATGTGGTACAGCATGAATCCATCCAAGCTGAAGTGCAATGGCCAGTCTGCACTCCGTTAAAGCAGCAACAGTCTACCCAAATGTCACAACAGCAATTTGAGACTGAATCAGTTTAGCTGTAATTAAGGATGATTATGAGTAATTCAAATGGAGTTGCACCAGAAATGGACAGGATTGTATCAACCCTAGAGCTTCGTACCTTCTACAACAGATGATACTGGTCGACCTTTATCAATCTCTGAGGTAGAATGATTGTGCAGGGACCAAGAGAGAGAACTGAGCATGAAACCACCAAGTAGCCTGACTCAACCAAGTGGACAAAAATGTGCGAAAGAAGCTGAAGAGTAATTTGTTCAAGAAAAGATGGAGAAGAGAGAAGAGGCTCACTCTGGTAGCCATTCTTGCCATTGTGGGAGTTGGCACAATGCTTCCACAGTTCCTACACCCAGTCAGCACCAGAGGCTTCAGCAAGGATACAGATTCTTCGCCTGCATTCTAGCAAGGACTAGAGTTACAGGCATTGTCAATTCTGTGAGATCAAGGTAATGCTTTTATTCAGCAAAACATGAGAATTTGAAGTACATAAGAGAGAATATTTCAAAGCGGCTGACTACCTACCAAGTGCTCATGTGACCAAGCAAGGTGTGGGTGAGGGGGATGCACCATCAGCTGTAACTGTGACAGCCATGTCAGTATGCATCTCCCTGCAGCAGGGATGACATCACCACAGCTTGAAGACTTGCAAACAGGTGATGGTCAGTGTAACAATCAATACCTCTAGAACCACAGGTCCATGGATAGCAATCATACAAAAGGTGGACTATGTTCCTCAGTATATTAAGTCTTTCAAGTAACAATCACAAAGTGTATAGACTAGTCAATATGGAAAATGTTAGAATTGAATTTCATACAAGGAATTCAAATTAACCAGCATGACCATCATACCCCTTGCATGCTGTACAAGTCTTCAAGTTGTAACAGTGGGAACCACCTTGCACTTGTTGAGGACCTCCTCAAAAAGATAACTCCTTGCAATCACCACAGTTCATTCTACACAATCTCTCCTATATTATCTTGGGTGACCTTAAATACAAGGAAGATGAATACCTTAGGTGAACTGAATCAAAAGGAAATGAAAATAGCATATCTTATCAGAGCCAATGTATACATACCATGAAATCTAAAGCAGGTCAAAATCCGCAGGGTAATCAGACCCTGGCAGGGAGTATCTTTAGACTTTGTAACATAACGTTCAGTAAAGTATCAGTCATTATCTTAGCACAAACCCTATGAATCTCTACCTCTGTCCAGTCACTCTATTGACAGGTTCCTCACACATTGGTCATTTTCCCCCAGTCTGAAACAGAATTTCAAGGATTCAGCAGGATGTGATTGCAGTATAAATACAGAGATAACAGATGATTCAAATTTTCAAGGAGGAAGAAACTTGCATCCTTTTCTCCTCCTTGACTGTTTTTCATGTCCTGGCCCATATTTACTGCATAACTTATCAAGAATTGATGGGCCAGTACAACTCTGATGACTGAGTGTCTAGGGGTTGGTTTTGCATGGAGTAGTTTAGACCATACTATGATACAAACCCTAATTTACCAAGAGCCCAGCTACTCAAGAGAGAAATCAGGTTCAGTGGGCTTAGGAATGTTGGATATGCGTGTCATCTCTGCTGCATGCATTGTTCGTAGCCTTTGAACTCCTCGCATTGCATTTGTGGCAAAACGTGAAGCCATTAATGTGGCTCCAAGGCTGGGCTTCGTAAGCATTTTATCAGCCCCAGCCATTGCTTCCTGCAGTCTGAGATCTTCTTCCATGCGCCGTAGCTCTGCAATCTTGCGTCTGCAGTACCGTCGCCACGCAGCCTGCACAAAACATGCTGCCCATGTGCGCCACTGATGTGAATAGTACCTGCAGCAATAGAAAGCAACCAGTTATGATGGAAGAATACTATGGAATACTTTCATGTAGGCATTAAAGAATGATAACTGACAAATCGCATAAGTAAACCATTGTCATTGTCATATTCAGTGGGGGAGGATCTATATGGACTGATCAACCCTCACCCTCTTCCATGAGGTGAGATTGTGACTCAATTAACCACTCAATATTGAGAATAAAGATGGAATCTGATAATGCCACCACAGTCAACAAACTGATATTTGGATCATAAGTCTCATGATTGGATTCATAGTATTAGGAATATCATAAGATGGGTTTTGTTTCATATTGGGGCTCCAAAAAGACAATGCATGGTCAGTTAAAGTCATTGTATAGCCCAGTTGGTGGTCTGCTGATGATGACCAGTCATATGCTTCCTTGTTTGCTCCAAAATTGTGAACTCCATGTTTACTAATGCAGAGCAGTCTTTCATTATTCTCCACAATAGGTGCTGCTGTTATGTTAGACACTGAAATGTGAAATATTAATAGAAGACCACAAAAGGAGAAATCAAAAGCACAAACCTGAATGTATGTTGCAGTTGCTTGCTATGCAGGCGTCGAAACTGACTAGCCACAAACTTGAGATCCTCAGCAGACAGGGCAAAGGCTTCCACCTCCACCAATGCCTGTACTGTACGAGTAGATGTTGGAAGATTGTTGCTAGTCTTGGGATCAAGAGCCCATGTAAGCAGTTCCTCCCCACAGAAGCCTCCTGATTTAATGATCCCAGAGTTGAAAAAGCCAGTACGACCACCATTGGTCGTTGTAGTCTCCAATTCGCCACGGATGATAAACAGCATTTCATTTACTGGATCTCCCTCATGGACTATGAAGGTGTGCTCTGTGCTGAGAGCAGGTTTCAACCGCTCACACATGGCATCTAGGAGACTGTCGTCCATTTGATTGAACAGTGGAACCTGCACAACAGAAGGACACATATTATGAGGCAAAACAAAGTCCTATAGGTATAACAAATGCTCCAAACTACCAATATGAGTAAACCAAAATAGTTGAACTGATAGGACCTAATAACACGCAGATGCCTTTGACAAAGAAACTCCAAAGTGACAACCAGAACCAAAGAAGAGGAGAAAGAGATGATACAGAAACCAACTACAAGAAGGCAAAGGGGAAGAGGGGGAATGATAGAAAGAAAAATAGTCCTTCATAAGTAGGATGAAGGAGGAAAAGCTAAAGACAGTAAGGTGCCGTGAGCTCCTTGATGTGAGTGGGCTTCAAAAGGATCACCACTTAAAATTACAAAATGCAAAATCTCTGGATTGCTTCAAGAGCCATATCAGAGAACAGCATCTGTTCTTGGGCAGAGTGATTAAATTGAACATATGAGGGAAAGTTGTTTCAAAGATAAAACAATGGGGGAGCCCATAGTGCTAATTGTTGATATGAACCACCATTTTGAGAATTCAATACAGATAAACAAATACAGCAACATAACAATCCCCACTCTCTGGTAGACATACTCAATAGTTTGACAGCACTCTCAAACGGGCATAACAGTCAACAACATTGCAAAAAAAAGCAACTTACCCGTCGGACAAGATCCAGACAGAGATGGCGCTTGATGTCACGCCGAAGATCCAATGGGAGGCTCTGTACTAGATCCTCCTCATCTACTCCCCGGGTTGCTGCCCACCTGTACTGGTCGAAACGTCGGACACGCTCCACTAACTCAGGGGGCAGTTGTCGGTGTTTCATCCATTCCTCTGCGTCACGTCGCTTCACTCTCATCTCTTCAAGTCTAACTGTCAGAGATTGCAGATATGTCTGAAAAAAAACAGCAATCAATATTCTTGCTCTGTCAGCTATGTGGTGCTGACTCTTCCTCCTGTGGCTGATCTCTTTCTACCTCTTCACAGTTGTTGAGGTCACAAGGTTTGTAGAGAGTCTACCAGCACCCTGCTAAACAAAGCATCATTCAAGAGGCACATAACAAAGATTTGTAGCTAACCTGCATATTCCCAATAAGAAAGGCAAAGAGAAGCAAGCCCGAGATGATGATACAGATGGTGAAGACAATTTCCCATATATAAGTGCTCACTGCAAAGGTTTGTGCAAGAGAACTGCACAGACAATGAACCCAAAGAACACTTAAGTCAGACAATCAACAATTACTTGTTGAATTGGCAAAGCTAGTGCTCCAAAACATGGACAGTTCATTCTGCCTGAATTACAACAACCTCTTCTCTACCAAAAGATAGCAAGGCACTCACCTCAAGCTCAACAGACCAGTCCATACGCAGTAAAAATATTTGACCATGAACTTTGTGTTTGATGTTGTTATGCCATTACTAATAGCATTTGTATAGATACCATAGTTGAAGAAGGGGTTGCTGGATGAAATATTATCACAATTCGTGATGATATGTGAAGACATATTCCAGCTAGACCGGTTAGCAGCAAGTGCATCAAGTGGATCAAGTGAACGACAGTCAAAGAATGCATCATTACAAGAGATGTCAACCTCATTTTGGCAATTGTATCTCCAGCATGTGACTTGGCGATCCACTGCAAGGAAGTACCAGCATGCACCTACTACCTGTAGGTATAAATTGTCAGATGATGTGTCTGCCATCCATCTGTCTCTGCCTGTCTCTCATAAAATACCATCAGGCACCTACTTCCTGCATATAATATCAGATGATGTGTCTGCGATCCTGCCTACACCTGATGTCACCCTCCTAGAATTTCCATGTTTCTGATACTTTTATCCCTCGAAATGGATGAGAAGAGAAGAGGACTTACATGGCTGGCAATCAAATATAGCAGTAAATTGCAAGCAGCCCCTGCCCAAGCAGTTTCCATCAGCACCCCTGTATTCCTAACCATTTCAGATATCAAAGGGAACATTCGAAACACGCGAGGAAGATACTGGAAAACAATAATGAACCGTAGCATGTTCATGGTGGCAACTGCAGGTGAGCGAGCCCTTCTTGGTGATATGATCCATATAACCAGCTGCATGCCGACAACCAATGATTCAACCAGTTTTACACATGTTGCTTTTAAACCACATGTGCATCATAAGCCCTTCCACCTGAATCTCTAAAGTACAAAACTGATGGGAAGTCAAAGTCATTGTTGTGAAATAGGGAGTACCTGGGGAAGAGGTAACACGGCCACAAAGTCCAGCCAAAAATCCTTCTTCAGGTACCGGATAGCAATTAAATGGGGATCCACCACGAGCTCACCACGGCCAAATGTTGTAGATGAGGGTGCAATGAATGCTGTCCGGAATTGAAGAGCCATGTGAATCAAGTACAGGATGTCTGTAGTGGAGCGAAACACTGTTACTGATATTGCCAGGTTCTTAGATATTGTGATGCATGTTCCATTTCCCGTTGATCCATATACAACTGGAAGGTAATAAAAGAGGGGATCGACAAAGATAGCAACAAGGCAAGTGATCACGAAAAATTTGTTCCATTGCTGGCAAAATTTGCTGCGGGGATCAAGAATCTTCATCTTGGATGGAACTCGAAGATCCTCAGAGTAGACCCTGGAAGAACCAAGCCGCAGTGATCTCCCTACTTTCCATAGCCCTCTTGAGCCCTTCTCCCACCCCCGCTTGACGGCAGAGGACGGACTTTCCACTCGCAGCGGTTTCAAGGACTCTGAACTTAGTGATCGCTCAGAGTCGGAGTCATTGACGAATCTGCTAATTAAATCAGCCGAAAAAACACGCAATCCTCTTCATCAGGAGCGCAAAATCACCCCCCTCCCCCACCCCCCAAATTCCAGGGAAATTGAAAAAAGAAAAGAAAACAAACAAACACAATATATATGGATCTATGTATGTAGGGAGAACCAAAAACAAAAGAGCAAAAGACAAAACAAATGAGCAGCCGTTCCTGAAGATTCAAGAAGGGGAAAAGGAGCAGCAATTATGCAACTAAGCGACAGAGAGAAAATCACCTCACGAACTTCTGAAAAGAACCAAAGAGCATGTATGTATGTAGGCAGACCAATACAAACAAAAGCAAAAGTCAAAACAAATTAGCAGCGGTTCCTGAAAATTCAAGGGCGGGGGGCGAGGGAACCTGGAGGAGCAGCAGCACTATGCAACAACAAGAAGAAGGCGAGTCACAGAGAGAAAATCACCTCACGAATTTCTTTTTCTCTCCCTCCATGGTATGACGGCTCGTCACGGGGCCTTTGGAATCATGAAACATGTTTCGATCTTCGAGAATTTCTTCCGCTCTTCTTGATGATGATGATGATGATGATGCAGCACGCCACTCCCTTGTCACCACCACCACCACGACGGCATCCTTCTTTTTTCCAAAACCACTTCTAGCATACTAACCAAAGCAAAAACAAAAGAGAGAGAGAGAAAGAGTTCTGTCCTCCTATATTTGCAGCCGCTACAAATGAGTACTCAGTACTCAAGCCGCAGCAAATCTCTAAGAAGCTTTCTGTCGGTTTGAGCAAGCGCTAGCCAGAGCTCCACTGCAAAGCACACGCGCTACAAGCGTGAAATGCGAAATGAGAGAAGTCTCAAATTTCAACGACTTTTTAATTAATTCGAGTATACCGTATCTCTCGTACATAAAGTCAAATTAACGTGTTGTCTCATTTGGAGTGAAATATCTTTCTTTCTGTTTTTTTAATTTTTAAAAAAAAATTTAAATACGTAAAGAGTGATACCCAGTGATTTTTTGTTTTAGTTTTCAATTTTTCTGATTTTGCGTCATTGGCTAGCATCCCAAAGAGGAAATTACCATTAAATGGCGAGAGGTTTTTAGAGCCTATCTAATTTTTCTTTATAAAAATATTACCAAACTAAAATCAGAGTTCAATTGTGGCGAGTTTTTTTTTTCAAAACATTCTTTTGTTCGAAATTTGGCGAATTTTTTCAGAATTTTTTTATTTTTAAAATTTATTTTTGGCATTTTGGCGAAATTTCTCACCCCAAAAAAAACGCCGGGGTCAACTATTTGCACATGGACACTAGTTTTTTATAACCTTTCTATGGTTTTTTATTGAATTGGTTTTTTCTGGGTTTAAAGAAAAAAAGCCAACATTGATTTGGCTATACAATCACAAACTGCAATTTTTTATTTCTATTGAGAGAAAAATAGAATATATTACAAAAAAAGAAACTATAAAAGAAATACAAGTGCCACGGCCACCAATTCCAAGTCTCAAATTTTGAACGATTTTTTAAAAATTCGAGCGTAGTGTACATTTTAGTCAACGCGCTCTGTCATTGGGACTTGAAATGTCTTTCTTTAAAAATTCCAAAAAAAAACAAAAAAAAAAAAAAAAAACCCAAAAATACTGCCCAAAAAACCCCACACCCGCAACATAAACAGGCAGAGGGA
>Ga0116231_10010175_pt1 | contig 15336 bp, 16 predicted proteins | sample S1TSphgellanicum_2_FD_89695 | JGI IMG/M metagenome (GOLD analysis project Ga0116231, IMG submission 89695) | Host-associated microbial communities from peat moss isolated from Minnesota, USA - S1T2_Fd - Sphagnum magellanicum MG | ecosystem: Host-associated > Plants > Peat moss > Unclassified...
CGTAAAGGTTGAAGTTCATGCCAATCTCGTTCGACCCGCCAAGCGGCAGGAAGACGAGTTCATTTTCAGATGTGTTCATTGTCTCTCTAAATGGCCGTTACGGCGTACGATTTCCAATAACCCACGCAGGGTCAAATCCGGATCGAAGGCGTCGATGCGATCGGTGGCGCCTTCGAACAGCGAGGCCACGCCGCCAGTCGCAATCACTTGCAACGGCGCATGATACTCGCGCTTGATGCGCTCGATCAGCCCTTCGATAAGGGCGACGTAGCCCCAGAAAACTCCCGACTGCATCGCCTCCACAGTACCCTTGCCGATGACATGAGGCGGCTTGGCGATCGCGACGCGTGGTAGGCGGGCCGCGGCGCTATGAAGCGCCTGCATGGACAGGTTGATGCCGGGCGAGATGACACCGCCCTCGAACGCCCCGTCCGACCCCACGACGTCGAATGTGGTGGCTGTACCGGAGTCGATCAAGATCAAAGGCCCGCCATACTTAAGATAGCCGCCAATGGCGTTCACCAGCCGGTCGGCGCCGGCTTCGGACGGCTTCTGGATCCGGATGGGGATGCCGAGCTCGGCGTTTTCGCCCACCACCAGGGGCTCGACCTTCAAATAGCGGCGGGACAGGTTTCTGAGATTGAACAGCGACTGGGGCACGACGCTGGATATGATGCAGTCGTCGATGTCGGCCATAGTCAGGCCCTGCATCGACAAAAGTTGGTGCAGCCAGACGGCGTATTCGTCGGCGGTGCGTTGCGGGTCGGTCGCCGCGCGCCACTGGGCGGTCCAGGTCTGGCCGTCGTGAACCGCGAACAGCGTGTTGGTATTGCCCTGCTCGATCGCCAGCAGCATCAGGCTGCTCCGCCTAACACGTCGCCCGAGGAGGCGTCATCGGGGAAGAAGACGTCGCCAGCCGTTATACGCCGGATCGAGCTATCGGCCAGGCGCAGACGCAAGGCGCCGTCAGTGTCTAGGCCGAGGGCGACGCCTTCGAGGACCTCGCGCTCCAGCCGCGCCGTACATAGGCGTCCAAGGCCGTGAGCGCGCGCGGTCCACGCCTTCGAAACGGGGCCGAACCCCTCGTTGTCCCACAGCTCGATCCAGCGGTCGAAAGCGGAGGCCAGTTCCGCCAACGCCGCTTCGGGCGAAGGCGGTTGGGTTTGAGGCGCCACGAGATGCTGGGCGAAACTCGTGGCTGGACGTTCGGCGACGACGGGCGGTGTAGCCAGATTCACCCCGATACCGACGCCGAGCCAAAGGCGCTCCTTGGCCAAGGCGCCCGACTCCACCAGGACGCCGGCGACCTTCCGCCCGCCGATCAGGACGTCGTTGGGCCATTTTACGGTTACGTGGCTTGGGTTTAGGTAGGCCGCGGCCAGATCGGCGACCGCCAGCGCCGCGACAAAGGCGATCTGGGCCGCCTCGCTGGGAGGCTTTGCCGTCGTGACCAGAAGCGTCGCCGCCAGATTGCCAACACCCGTCTCCCAAGGCCGCCCCCTGCGGCCTCGACCGCCCGTTTGACGGCGCGCAGCGATCCACAGCGGCCCGGTCTCGCCCGCCTCGGCGCGCCGCCGCGCTTCGGCGTTGGTCGAGTCGAGCTCGTCGAATGTCAGGATTGCGGGCGCCAAAGCTTGGCCCGAGCCGGCGGTGCTGGAGGCGCGCGCGGTGTCGGCGTTGCGCAGCGCGCCGTTTTCCATCTAGCCTAAGCCGAGGAAGGCGGTCGCCGCGGTGCGGGCCAGGGGCTCGATCACGCCGAGCACAAACACCACGCCGGTGGCGAACAGAGCCGCCACATAGGCCGTGCCGCTAGCCTCGACCGGCGAGCGATCCGTGCGTCCGGCCGGCGGGGGATCGAACCACATGGTCTTGATCAGGCGCAAATAATAGAAGGCCGCCACGACGCTGGAGAGCAGACCCAAAGCCGACAGCCAGTAAAGCCCGGCGTCATTGGCCGCCTTGAACACGAAGAACTTCCCCCAAAAGCCCGAAAACGGCGGCAAGCCGAGCGCCGACAGCGAAAACGCCGTCATGCAGAGCGCGATACCCGGACGCTCGCGAAACAGGCCGGCCATGTCCTGGAAGGTCTCCATATTGCGCCCATCGCGCTTCAGGGCGATCAGGCAGGCGAAGAAACCCGTCACATCGACCATATAGAGGGTCATAAAGATCAGCATCGACTGAACGCCTTCTTGCGTTCCCGCCGACAAGCCGACCAGCGCGTAGCCGACATTGGCGATGGAGGAATAGGCCCACAGTCGCTTGAGGTTCGTCTGCGCCAGGCCCGCAAACGCGCCCCAGAGCATGGAGATTATGGCGATGGCGACGACCACCTGGCGCCACTGCGCCACCGCGCCTGGAAAGCCTTGGCCGAGCGCGCGCGCGAATAGAGCCATGGCCGCAAGCTTGGGCGCCGCGGTCAGGAAGGCGACGACCGGCGTCGGCGCGCCCTCATAAACGTCAGGCGTCCACATGTGGAATGGCGCGGCGGAGACCTTGAAGGCCAGACCGCAGATCAGGAACACCACGCCGAAAATGACGCCTGCCGCCACGCCGCCCTGGACGGCGGCCGCGATATCGACGAAGCGCGTCGATCCGGCGAAGCCGTAGATCAGGGAAGCGCCGTACAGCAGGATGCCCGACGAAAGCGCGCCCAGAACAAAATACTTCAGCCCCGCTTCGGACGACTTCTGATCGTCGCGCTGGAAGGCCGCGAGCACGTAAGACGGCAGGGACATGAGCTCGATCCCGACATAGAGCGCGATGAGGTCCCCAGCCGACACCATCATGCCCATGCCGAGCGAGCTCAGAAGGATCAGGATCGGATATTCGAAGCGATGGTTGCCGACCCGCTTCAGCCAAGGCACGCCGAGCAGCACGCCGATAGCGGCGGTCAGATAGATCACCACCTTGGCGTAGACCGCAGCCTGATCCTCGACGAAACCGCTGTGGAAGGCCTGGCCGAGCGGCCCGACCGCCGCCGCCGCCGCCGCGACCGCCAGCAGCAGGCCGGCGCCGACAGCGACAAGCGTCGTGGAGCGGTCGCCTCGGAAGGCGCCCAGAACCAGCAGCACCAGCGCGCCGACGGCCAGGATCAGTTCGGGGAGCGCGATCACGAGCGCGCTGGACAATGGCATCTAACTCTCCCCCCTCAGCCGCCGACGCCAGCGCGCCAAAGGTCGACAAGACGCTCCACAGACGCGGAGGTGACATCGGTGATCAGGCGTGGATAAACACCCAAGGCGAGCGCGCCCACGATCAACGGTGCGAAGATCACGACCTCCCGCAGATCGAGGTCGGCGATGGCGCTGAGCTTGGGGTTGACCAGCTCGCCAAACACCACGCGCCGATACAGGCTCAAGCCATAGACCGCCGAGAGGATCACGCCGGTCGCCGCGAACAGCACCGTGACGGTCGAGACGCCGTAGACGCCAGTCATGGTCAGCATCTCGCCCACAAAGCCCGACGTGCCGGGAAGTCCGACATTGCCCATGGTGAACAGCATGAAGACCGCCGCATACCAGGGCATCCGGTTCACCAGGCCGCCGTAGAAGGCGATCTCGCGGGTGTGCATCCGGTCGTAGATGACGCCGACGCACAGGAACAACGCGCCCGAGATAACCCCATGGCTGAGCATCTGGAAGATCGCCCCCTGCACGCCGTAAGCGTTGCCGGAAAAGATACCCATGGTGACAAAGCCCATGTGAGCGACCGAGGAATAGGCGATCAGCTTCTTGATATCGGTCTGCCGGAAGGCCACCAGCGAAGTGTAGACGATAGCGATGACCGACAGGGCGAAGATCAGGGGCGTAAAGTAGGTGCTGGCCGCCGGGAACATAGGCAGCGAAAAGCGCAGGAACCCGTAGCCGCCCATCTTCAAGAGTATGCCCGCCAGGATCACCGAGCCGGCCGTCGGCGCCTCGACGTGGGCGTCCGGCAGCCAGGTGTGGACCGGCCACATCGGCATCTTGACCGCAAACGAGGCGAAGAAGGCCAGGAAAAGCCAGATCTGCATGTTCGGGGCGAAGTGACAGGCCATCAGGTCCGGGATAGACGAGGTCTTGGCCACGCCGATCATGGTCAGGATCGCCGCCAGCATCAGCACCGATCCGGCCAAGGTATAAAGGAAGAACTTATAGGCGGCGTACAGCCGGTTCTTGCCACCCCAGATGCCGATGATGAGGAACATCGGGATCAGCGCGCCTTCGAAGAAGATATAGAAGACCACGATATCGAGCGCACAGAAGACGCCGATCATCAGCGTCTCCAGCACCAGGAAGGCGATCATATATTCCGCCACCCGCTCCTGGATCGACTCCCAGCTCGCTATGATCGCCAGCGGCATCAGGAAGGCGGTCAGGACCACGAAGAGGACCGAAATACCATCCACGCCCATGCGATAACTGGCGCCGGAGAACCAGTTCAAGTGCTCGACGAACTGAAAGCCGGACTGGGACGGATCGAAGTTGGCGATCAAAAGGATCGAGAGCGCCAGCGTCGCAAGCGTGGTGACCAGCGTGATCCAGCGGGCGTTGCGCTTGAGGGTTTCGACGTCGCCGCGGGCGAACTGGCGCAGCAGCAGGATCGCCGCCACGCCGACGAGCGGAAAGAAGGTCGTTAGGCTCAAGATTCCAATCATGTCCGCCCTCCCCTATCGAATCCAGGTGGCGATCGCATAGGTCAGAAACCCTGCGACGCCGAGCAACATGACGAAGGCGTAGTGATAGAGATAGCCGGTCTGAACCTTGCCGAGCCTTGCGCCGAGATAGGCTGACACCTTGGCCGCCCCATTGGGGCCCAGACCGTCTATGATCTTCCGATCGCCGGTCTTCCAGAACAGGTCGCCCAGCGCCTTGGCGCCGGCCACGAAGGTGACCTGATACAGCTCATCGAAGTACCACTTGTTGTAGAGGAACCGGTACAACAGGCCGTTGTTGGCCGCGATCCGCGCCGCCAGCGCCCGGTGCAACAGATAGTAATAGGCGGCGAACAACAGCCCCAGGATCGAACAGATCAAGGGCAGGAGGCCGACCCACATCGGGAGATCGTCAGCCTGCTCCAGGACATGGTTATTGGGGCCGACAAAGATCGCGCCGCGCCAGAAGGCGTCGTGGAATTTGCCGATGAAATAGGGGTCGAAGATGGCGCCGGCGGCGATGGCGCCGACCGACAGCACCAGGAGCGGAACCAGCATCACCCAGGGGCTCTCGTGGGGCTTGAAGTCGCCGTGACCATGCCCGTCGTCATGCCCCCCATGGGTGTCGGGCTCGGAATGGGTCTCGACCTGAGCCGAACTCGCGTGGCTCGTATCGGGATGGGCGGCGGCGCCATGGGGATCGTCGCCGTGGTGGTCGATCTCGCGCCAGTGGGCCTTGCCGTTGAAGGTCATGAAGGCCAGCCGCCAGGAATAGAAGCCGGTCAAACCCGCAACCAGAGTCCCGATGACATAGGCGAAATAGCCGAACGGCTGGGTGGCGCCGGCGGCGAACGCTTCCGACAGGATCGCGTCCTTGGAATAGAAGCCGGCGAAGCCGAGACCCAAGCCAGGAATACCCAGACCCGTGATGGCGATATTGCCGATGGTCATCACCGCAAAGGTGATCGGAAGCACCTTCCACAGCCCGCCCATGCGCCGCATGTCCTGTTCGTGGTGCATCCCATGGATCACCGAGCCGGCCGCCAGGAACAGCAGCGCCTTGAAGAAGGCGTGGGTGACGAGGTGGAACATGGCGCCCTGATACGCGCCCACGCCCGCAGCGAAGAACATGTAACCGAGTTGGGAGCAGGTCGAGTAGGCGATCACCCGCTTGATGTCGTTCTGAGCCAGGCCGATCGTGGCGGCGAATAGGCAGGTGACGGCGCCGATCACGGTGACGACGCTGCGCGCAAACGGCGCATACTCATAGAGCGGCGACAACAGGCAGACCATATAGACGCCCGCCGTCACCATGGTGGCGGCATGGATCAGGGCGGACACTGGCGTCGGCCCCTCCATGGCGTCGGGCAACCAGACGTGCAGAAAGAACTGCGCCGACTTGCCCATGGCGCCGATAAACAGCAGCACGCCGGCCAGATCGAGCGCCGACCAGCTCTGACCCGCAAAGGTCCAGCTCGTCCCGGCCTTGGCGGCGATCAGGGGGAAGAGGTCGGGGAAGCGGATGGTGTGGAACATCCAAAACACCGTCATTATCCCCAGCACGAAGCCGAAGTCGCCGACCCGGTTGGTGACGAAGGCCTTGATCGAGGCGGCGTTAGCTGTCGGCTTCTTGAACCAGAACCCGATCAAAAGGTAGCTGGCCAAGCCCACGCCTTCCCAGCCGAAGAAAAGCTGCATGAAGTCGTTTGCAGTCACTAGCATCAGCATGGCGAAGGTGAACAGCGACAGATAGGCGAAGAAACGCGGCTTATCCGGGTCTTCGGCCATATAGCCCCAACTGTAGAGGTGAACGAGCGCCGACACGGTCGTAACCACGATCAGCATGACCGCAGACATACTATCGAGCCGGATGCTCCAGGCCGACTGGAACTCGCCCACATCGATAAAGGGCAAGAGCTCGAACACATGGTGGCCCGCCCAGGCGCCCCAGCCTACCTGAATGAAGGTGTACCAGGCCAAGCCCGCGCACAGGAACAATAGCCCGGTCGTCAGGATCATCGAGGGCTTGTCGCCAATGCGCCGCCCAAATAGGCCGGCGATCGCGGCCGCGAACAGCGGCGCGAACACCAGGGTCGTGAGGAGAAGCTTCACGCGCGCTCAGCCCTTCATCATATTGGCTTGATCCACGGCGATGTCGCCACGGTTACGGAAGAAGGTGACGAGGATCGCGAGGCCGACCGCGGCTTCCGCCGCCGCCACCGTCAGCACGAACATGGCGAACACCTGGCCCGTCACCTCATGCAGGAACATGGAAAACGCCACAAGATTGATGTTCACCGCGAGCAGGATGAGCTCGATGGCCATCATGATAACGATCACGTTGCGGCGGTTCACGAAGATGCCGAACACCCCGATGGTGAACAGGATCGCCGCGACCGCGAGATAATGCGGCAGGCCAATACTCATTCGCCGATCCCCTCGCCGACCTTCACTTTAATGACACTCATGCCGGTCTTGGCCGTCCGGGCCACCTGATCGGCGATCGACTGGCGGCGAACGCCGGGCTTATGCCGAAGCGTCAGCACAATGGCCCCGATCATGGCCGTCAACAGCACCAAGCCCGCCGCCTGGAAGAAGTAGATGTAGTCCGTGTAGAGCACGCGCCCGATCGTCTCGGTGTTGCTCAAGCCTTGCGGGAAGGCCGCATGGCTGGTGGCGACCGCCCCCTTCGTCGCCACCGCTTGCGAAACGATGATCATCTCGCCCACGAGCACGACGGCCACGATCAGCCCGAGCGGCAGGTATCGGGTGAAGCCCTCGCGCAAGGAGCCGAAATCGACATCCAGCATCATGACGACGAACAGGAACAGCACCGCCACGGCGCCGACGTAGACCACCACGAGCAGCATGGCCAAGAATTCAGCCCCCAGCAGCACGAATAAACCAGCCGCGGTGAAGAAGCTCAAGATCAGGAACAGCACCGAATGCACGGGGTTGCGGCCGCTGACCACCGCCAGCGCCGACAGCACCGACGTGATCGAGAGGACGTAGAAGGCGATCGCCTGCAGATCCATTCCGTGTCGGTTCCTTCTCACCCAAAAACAAAACTGGCCAAACACAAAGGCGGCCTGCTGACCGAAGCCTCAGTCCGCGCCTTCCTAAAGCACGACCCTGCCGAATTGAAGTCACTTATCCCGCCGCGCTTGACGACGGCGGCCCGCCATCAGCGATAAGGCGCGTCGAGCTCCAGATTGCGCGCGATCTCGCGCTCCCAACGGTCGCCGTTATCGATCAGCTTTTGCTTGTCGTACAAAAGCTCCTCGCGATTTTCCGCCGTGAATTCAAAGTTCGGCCCCTCGACGATGGCGTCCACCGGGCAGGCCTCCTGGCAGAAGCCGCAGTAGATGCACTTCACCATGTCAATGTCGTAGCGCGTTGTGCGGCGGGAGCCGTCGGCGCGGGGCTCGGCCTCAATCGTGATGGCCCAGGCCGGACACACCGCTTCGCACAGCTTACAGGCGATGCATCGCTCCTCGCCGCTCGGATAGCGGCGCAGCGCATGTTCGCCGCGAAAGCGCGGGCTGATCGGCCCTTTCTCGAACGGGTAGTAGATCGTGGCCTTGGGCCGAACCATGTACTTCATGGCCAGCCCAAAGGCGCCGACGAAGTCCATCATGGCCGCGCCCTTGGCGGCTTGGGATAGGCGGGAGACGAAGGACATGGTCTTTTAAGCTCCAGCGCCGGGGCCGAACACCCGCCAGGCCGCGACCAGCACCACAGCAACCAGCGACGTCGGCAGGAACACCTTCCAGCCTAGGCGCATCAGTTGGTCGTAGCGGTAGCGGGGCACGATGGCCTTCACCATGGCGAACATGAAGAACCAGAATACCATCTTCACAGCCATCCACAGGAAGCTGAACACTTCAGACCAGCCGGCGGTGATGTGTAGGAACGGCATGGGCGGGAACGGCGAATTCCAGCCGCCCATGAAGAGGATCGACAGCATGGCGCACATCAGGACGATGTTGGCGTATTCGCCGATCATAAACAGCAGGTAAGGGGTGGATGAGTACTCCACCTGGAAGCCGGCCACGAGTTCGGATTCCGCTTCGGAGAGATCGAACGGCGGCCGGTTGGTTTCGGCGAGCGCCGAGATGAAGAACACCACCATCATCGGGAACAGCACCACGATCAGGGGCAGGTTCTTGAGACCCCCGCCGCCGAACATGTTCCAGTTCCAGATCCCGCCGGATTGGGCGGTCACGATGGTCGAGAGGTTCATCGACCCCGCCAACAGGATTACGGTCAGGATCACCAGGCCGATGGAGACCTCATAGCTGACCATCTGGGCGGCTGAACGCAGCGCGCCTAAGAACGGGTACTTCGAGTTGGACGCCCATCCGCCCATGATCACGCCGTAGACGCCCAGCGACGAAATCGCCAGCAGGTACAAGATACCCACATTGATATTGCTGACCACCCAGCCCGGCGCGAACGGGATCACAGCCCAGCTGCCAAACGCCAGCACGAAGGTGAGCAGCGGGGCGAAGAGGAAGACGGTCTTATCGGCGCCGGCCGGGATCACGATCTCCTTCAGCACGAACTTAAGGAAGTCGGCGAAGGACTGCATCAGGCCGAACGGCCCGACCATGTTGGGGCCCTTGCGCATCTGCACGCCCGCCCAGATCTTGCGGTCGGCCAGCAGCAAAAACGCCAGCGAAATCAGGATGCCGACCGTCACGGCCAGGATGCCGAGCACTGTCAGCACCGTCCAGCCCACTGGGGTGGCGTAATAGGTGGCCCAATATGGCGTCATGCGGGAGACTGCCCGTGTTGGTGTGATGCGTGCTTTGGGGCGACAGTTCCGCTCGGCCTAGCCGAGCGGCCCCCTCCCGCCCTTCGGGCGTACTCCCCCATGCTTCGCATAGGGGAGATGAAAGGCTGCGCATGTTCATCCTCCCTATGCGAAGCATGGGGAGGTGGCGGCGAAGCCGACGGAGGGGTCGCGCGATCGCGCGGAAGACGCCGTCCGAAATCCTGTGGCAGCCCCATCATTCCGCCGCCTGCAGTCGATCCGTCGACGCCGCGAGCGAGGCGGAGCATTCCGCCATGGTGACGCTGGCGCGGGCGATGGGGTTGGTGAGGTAGTAGTCGTCGACGACTTGGCCGAAGGCGCGGTCGCCGACCTCGCCTGGCTCGCCCAGCGCCGACACGTCGAAACCCACGGCCGTGGCGGCCCCCGGCGCATAGTCGATCTGGCCGAAGGTCGGGTGATCGGTCATCAGCTTGGCGCGAAGCTGCTCCAGGGAATCGTAAGGCAGGACGGCGCCCAGGTGCTCGGACAGGGCGCGCAGGATCGCCCAATCCTCTTTCGCCTCGCCCTTGGGGAAGATGGCGCGATTGGCGAGCTGGACCCGGCCTTCGGTGTTCACATAGATCCCCGGCTTTTCGGTATAGGCGGCGCCCGGCAGGATCACATCGGCCCGGTTCGCGCCCGCATCGCCGTGGCTACCCAGATAGACCACAAAGGCGTTACCGAGCTTGGTCGTGTCGATCTCGTCGGCGCCCAACAGGACCACCACTTCCAGCTCGCCGGCGCCAGCCGCCTTGACGATGCCGGCGGTATCGAGACCGCCTTCGCCCGGAACGAAGCCCAGATCGAGCCCCGCGACGCGCGCGGCGGCGGTATGGAGCACGTTGAAGCCGTTCCAGCCGTCCCGCACCATCTCGAACTTGGCCGCCAGCTTGGCGACGAGGTTCAGCACGACCGCGCCATCGGGTCCGGTCAGGGCGCCTTGGCCCACGATCACGGCCGGCGCCTTGGCGTTTTTCAGCACCTCGGCGAAGTCGCCCTCGCCCGCCGCCAGCCGCGCCAGCGACGACGTACCGGCGCCCAAATAAGCGTAGTCGTAGCGGAGATCCGCCGCTTCGCCGATCAGGCCGATCTTCATCTTGTCCTGGAGCCAGGTCTTGCGGATGCGGGCGTTGATGAGCGCGGCTTCGCGGCGGGGATTAGTCCCGACCAGCAACAGCGCATCGCACTCTTCAAGGCCGGCGATAGTGGTGTTGAACAGCCACCCTTCGCGTGCGCCCTTCCCCAAAGCCGACCCATCCTGACGGCAGTCGATATTCTTGACGCCCAGCGAGGTGAAGAGGTCGAGCGCCGCCTTCATCGACTCCGCGTCTTGCAGATCGCCTGCGAGCACGCCGATCCGCCCGGGCTTGGTGGCCTTGATCCGCCCCGAGACCGCCGCAAAGGCCTCCGCCCAGGTGGCGGGAACCAGCTTGGTCCCCCGTCGCACATAGGGGCGGTCCAGCCGTTGGCGCATCAGGCCGTCGGGAATGTAGCGCGTCTTGTCGCTGATCCATTCCTCGTTGATGTCTTCGTTCACGCGCGGCAGGATGCGCATCACCTCAGGCCCGCGCGCATCGACGCGGATCGCACTGCCGACCGCATCCATCACATCCACGCTCTCGGTCTTCTTCAGCTCCCACGGCCGATAGTTGAAGGCCCAGGGCTTGTGGGTCAGGGCGCCAACGGGGCAGATGTCGGCCAGGTTGCCGCTCAACTCGCTCGTCAGCGCGTTCTCAAGATAGCTCGTAATTTCAGCATCTTCGCCGCGGTTGATCATGCCCATTTCGGACACGCCGGCGATCTCGGTCGAGAAGCGGACGCAGCGGGTGCACTGGATGCAGCGCGTCATCTGGGTCTTGATCAGGGGGCCGAGGAACTTCTCCTCCACCGCCCGCTTGTTCTCTTCATAGCGCGAGCTGTCGCGACCATAGCCCAGCGTCTCGTCCTGAAGATCGCACTCGCCGCCCTGGTCGCAGATCGGGCAGTCCAGCGGGTGGTTGATCAGCAGAAACTCCAGCACGCCCTCGCGCGCCTTCTTCACCATCGGCGTGTTGGTGAAGATCTCCTGCTTATCGGCGGCTGGCAGGGCGCAACTGGCTTGCGGCTTGGGCGGGCCTGGCTTCACCTCGACCAAGCACATGCGGCAGTTGCCGGCGATGGACAGCCGCTCATGATAGCAGAAGCGCGGGATCTCCTCCCCCGCCAGCTCGGCGACTTGAAGCACGGTGAGACCGGCCTCGAACTCGACGTCCTTGCCGTTGACCTTGGCTATGGGCATCAGTGTTTCTCCGCCAGGGTGCGTTCAAATAAGGCCAACCCGGCTTTCCTCTTCCCACACTCGTACAAAGACATCGCCCCTCTCCTCCCCTGCGCGTCGCGCGGGGGAGGTGGCGCGCCGCGAAGCGGCGTGACGGAGGGGGCGTGCGCGGCGTCAAGCTGGTGACGAAGTGACGGGACGATCCGCAGGCTCGCCCCCTCCGTCACGGCCTTCGGCCGCGCCACCTCCCCCGTGTCGCTTCGCGAAACAGGGGAGGAGGATGGCCCGTTAGGCTTTCGCATAGCGCGCTCCCGGCAACCAGCCCGGCCGACAAACCGCGAGGAAAACAAGCCAAACGATGGGGAAAACGACGTCCTCCCAAGTGATCGCTCCGAGCCAAAACCTCGAAGCGCGATGGCCTAACTCGGCAGCGACGATCACTACGACATCCACGACCAGCGCAATGATCGGAACAGAGCAAAGCACCCAGCCGAAGCCCAGACGCCAGGTGACTCCCGTAAGAGCGCCGAGAAGACCAATGCGCTCAATCAACAAGAGGATGAATGGCGACATCGCCTACTCCGCCGCCATCAGGGACGCGCCCTGAACATGGGGCTTGCCGGCGCGATAGTTGGCGATCCTGGCCTCCACCTCGGGGCGGAAGTGGCGGAACAGGCCTTGGATCGGCCAGGCGGCGGCGTCGCCGAGCGCGCAGATGGTGTGGCCTTCGACCTGGGTGGTGACCTCCAGCAGCATGTCGATTTCCTTCATCTCGGCCGTGCCCGCCGCCATGCGCTCCATCACCCGCCACATCCAGCCCGTGCCTTCGCGGCAGGGCGTACACTGGCCGCAGCTCTCGTGCTTGTAGAAGTAGCTGATGCGCGAGATGGCCTTGATCAGGTCGGTGGACTTGTCCATCACGATCACCGCCGCGGTGCCTAAGCCCGACTTCAGGTCGCGCAACGAGTCGAAATCCATCAGCGCGGTTTCGCACTGCTCGATCGGGATCATCGGCACGGACGAGCCGCCGGGGATGACCGCCTTCAGATTACCCCAGCCGCCGCGCACCCCGCCGCAGTGCTCTTCCAAGAGCTGCTTCAGCGGGATCGACATCGCCTCTTCGACATTACAGGGCTTATTTACGTGACCCGATATGCACATCAGCTTGGTGCCGGTGTTGTTGGGCCGGCCAAAGCTTGAAAACCACTCAGCCCCGCGGCGCAGGATCGTGCCCACCACCGCGATGCTCTCCACATTGTTCACCGTGGTCGGGCAGCCATAGAGGCCGGCGCCGGCGGGGAACGGGGGTTTCAAGCGGGGTTGCCCCTTCTTGCCCTCAAGGCTTTCTAACAGCGCTGTCTCTTCGCCACAGATATAGGCGCCCGCGCCGTGGTGGATGTAGAGGTCGAAGTCGTAACCGTGGATGTTGTTCTTGCCGATCAGCTTGGCCTCGTAGGCCTGTTTAACTGCGGCCTCCATCACCTCGCGCTCGTGCACATATTCGCCGCGGATATAGACGTAGCAGGCGTGGGCTTGCATGGCGAAGCTGGCGATCAGGCAGCCTTCGATGAAGAGGTGGGGATCATGGCGCATGATCTCCCGGTCCTTGCAGGTGCCAGGCTCGGACTCGTCCGCATTGACCACCAGATAATGCGGCCGCTCGCCCACGGTCTTGGGCATGAAGGACCACTTCAGACCCGTATTGAACCCCGCCCCGCCCCGACCGCGCAGGCCGGAGTTCTTCATATTGGTGATGATCCAATCGCGCCCGCAGGAGAGGATGTCCTTTGTGGAATTCCACGCGCCGCGCTGCTTGGCGCCCTCCAGGCCCCAGTCGTGGAAGCCATAGAGGTTGGTGAAGATGCGGTCCTTGTCTTCGAGGATGCCGACCATGTTCAGGCAGCCTTCTGATTGATTTTGCTCAACAGGGTGAACACACCGGTCGCGAACATGCCGCCGCCCAGCACCAGATCGACCGCCGCGCGCCAGTGCGAGAGCTTAGAGGCGCCGTGCGTCGTCTGGCCCAAAAGGCCCAAGAGCGTCAAACCGTTGAGGATAATGAAGACGCTGAGCAGTATAAAGATGAGGCTCTGTCCGTACTGGCCGAGCGCATACAGCACGGCTAGGCCGCCATCATATTGAGGGGACGGCTGCGAGGCGTTTTTAGATGCCGACATCATCATGACGCGGGCTCCGGCTTGGGGGCGTTCGGGATCGCGGCGAGCGGCTTGGCGCGAGAGCCGTCGTAGAGCGTAGGGTCGGTCAGGGTCTGCGCCCCGCCGGCCGGTTCGCTCGAGTGGCGACCCGCGTAGGAGCCGGGCTTAGGTGCGCTGCCGGCGCGGAAGTCCTGGATGATGCGGGCGAGGCTGTCCGGCGTCAGGTCTTCATAATAATAGTCGTTGATCTGGGCCATCGGCGCGTTGCAGCAGGCGCCCAGGCACTCGACCTCCTGCCAGGTGAAGAGGCCGTCGGCGGAGAGCTTGTCCTTCGGGCCGATCACCTCTTTGCACAGCGCGATCAGATCGTTGGCGCCACGAAGCGCACACGGCGTGGTGCCACACACCTGGATCAGGGCGGCGGAGCCCACAGGCTCCAGCATGAACATGGTGTAGAAGGTGGCGACCTCATAGACGCGGATCACCGGCATCCCGAGGAGTTCGGCGACGGCGCGGATGGCGGGCTCGCTGACCCACCCTTCCTGCTTTTGCACCAGCCACAGGATCGGGATCACCGCAGACTGCTTCTTCGGCGCCGGGTATTTGGCGATCCACCAGTGGGCGGTCTCCAGCGTCTGGGGTGAGAAGCTGAAGCTCGGGGGTTGAACTTTTGCGAGGCGACGGACGGACATGAGTTAGGCCTCCGGCTTGCAGCGCAAACGCAGCAGGCGCTGGCGCGCGGCCATGACGGGCGGCAGAAAACCGGCGAGCGCGCTTAACGCCAGAAGCGCGATCAGCCCGGCGGCGATCCACCAGAAGCCAGTGGTGGTGGAAACGATCCCTAGGCTCTTCATGCCGAGCGCAAACAGGGCGACAGTGAAGAAGCCGGCGTTGGGCGCATAGATCACGATGTTGTCGCGCAGCACGCCGGCCTGACCGCCAGGATGGCGATTCCAGTCGGCCTTGCGCCGGAACGTGTGGATCACCGGCGTCGCGGCCATCAGGACGACGAGGAGCGCGATGACGAGGGGCCAGGTCATCGTAGCCAAGCTCCTATATTTTTCCGCTTCCCCCAGACTTGTTCCGGGGGCCCATGGCGCGACGTTAAACCAGCCCGCACGGAGGCCGACGCATCACCGACCGTCTCCTCCCCTGTTTCGCGGAGCGACACGGGGGAGGTGGCGCGGCCAAAGGCCGTGACGGAGGGGGCGCGCCGGCGGATCGTTTTTCTTCTGCGGGGGAAGCTTGCCCCCTCCGTCACGCCGCTTTGCGGCGCGCCACCTCCCCCGCGGCTCACGCCGCAGTGGAGGAGAAGGGCGGTGGTAGCGGACAGCAAGGCGATCACCGGTCCACCTCCCCGAACACGATGTCCAGCGAGCCGAGGATCGCGGCCACGTCGGCCAGCATATGGCCACGGTTCATCCAGTCCAGGGCCGCCAAATGGGCGAAGCCTGGGGCGCGGATGTGGCAG
>Ga0116231_10010179_pt1 | contig 15329 bp, 13 predicted proteins | sample S1TSphgellanicum_2_FD_89695 | JGI IMG/M metagenome (GOLD analysis project Ga0116231, IMG submission 89695) | Host-associated microbial communities from peat moss isolated from Minnesota, USA - S1T2_Fd - Sphagnum magellanicum MG | ecosystem: Host-associated > Plants > Peat moss > Unclassified...
GCCAAGGCAAGCTCATCTATTGCGGGGCTGGGACGTCCGGGCGGATCGGCGTGCAGGATGGGGCCGAGCTGCCGCCCACCTTCGACTGGCCGGAGCACCGGCTGGGCCTGCTGATCGCCGGCGGCGCGCCGGCGCTGACGCGCGCCGTCGAAAATGCCGAGGACCGCACGGATCTCGCGGCCGCCGACATGGCGGCACAGAAACTCGTGCCGGACGATGTGGTGATCTGCCTGGCCGCCAGCGGCGCCACCCCCTACGCCCTGGCCTGTGCCGCGCAGGCGCGGGCGGCGGGGGCGATGACCATCGCCATTGCCAACAGCCCCGGCGCGCCGCTGCTGACGGCCGCCGACCACGGGATCCTCATCGACACCGGCCCCGAGCCCATCGCCGGCTCCACGCGGCTGAAGGCCGGCACGTCCCAGAAAGTGGTGCTGAACCTGCTCTCCACGCTGATCATGCTACGCCTGGGCCGCGTGTGGCGCGGGCAGATGGTGGATATGGTCGCGCGCAACGAAAAACTGCGCCGCCGGGCGCTGCGCATGGTCATGTCGCTCACCGGCTGTGACGAGGCTCAGGCGCGTGATGCGCTGGCGCAGGCCGGGGGACGGGCCAAGCTGGCGATCCTGCTGGTGCATGGGATGGACCCGGACGAGGCTGCGGCTCGGCTGGCGGCTTGTGAGGGACACCTCAGCAGAGCATTGAAGTGAAGGAAGCAGTTCTTTTTTGAAAAAAAGAACCAAAAAACTTTTGATTGTTTGGCTGAGCCTTTCCACGGACCGTAGGATGGGTCTTGACCCATCATGATACACACGAACGGTGGCCGCCAGGCATAAAATGATGGGTCAAGACCCATCCTACGGCCATTGGCGCACCCGGAAAGACTCGAACTTCCAACCCCCAGATTCGTAGTCTGGTGCTCTATCCAATTGAGCTACGGGTGCATCAGGAGGCGCGGTATAGCCAACCCACAGGCTAACCGCAACCCCATCAGGCCGGCGCCTTCTCCAACTCGCGGAGCAGCGCCTCGCCCATCACGCCTGTGCCGACGCGCGCCGCACCAGGCGCCATGATGTCGGCCGTGCGTAACCCATTCGCAAGCACGCGCACAATGGCCTCCTCGATCAGCCCTGCTTCCTCGGCGAGCCCGAAAGACGTGCGCAACAGCATGGAAAAACTCAATATCTGCGCCAGAGGATTGGCAACCCCGCGGCCGGCGATGTCCGGCGCGCTGCCATGAATCGGCTCGTAGAGCGCATGGCGCTTGCCGTCCGGCTGCACCGAACCCAGCGTCGCCGACGGCAGCATGCCCAGGCTGCCGGTGAGCATGGCGGCGAGGTCGGACAGCAGATCGCCGAACAGATTGGTGGTGACGATCACGTCGTACTGCCGCGGATTGCGCACCAGTTGCATGGCGCAATTATCTGCCAGCACATGCGTGAGTTCGACATCGTGATATTCGGAATCGCGCAGCGCCGTCATCGTCTGGCGCCAGAGAAGGCCGCTTTCCATGACGTTGGATTTCTCCACGCTGGCCACACGGCCGCGGCGTTTTTGCGCCAAGTCGAACGCCACGCGGCCGACGCGCTGGATTTCGGACGTCGTGTAAACCTCCGTGTTCACGCCACGCTTTTCGCCATTCGGCAGCGTCTCCACCCCGCGCGGCTCGCCGAAATAAATCCCGCCGGTGCTTTCGCGCACGATCATCAGATCGAGCCCGCGCACCACTTCGGGTTTTAATGAACTGGCCGACACCAGCGGGTCGTACACGATCGCCGGCCGCAGATTGGCAAACAGCCCAAGCTCGCGGCGCAATCCCAGAATGGCGATTTCGGGCCGCCGCTCGAACCCCAGATGGTCCCACGCCGGGCCGCCCACGGCGCCGAACAGCACCGCATCCGCCTCCTTCGCCAAGGCCACCGTGCTCTCGGCCAGCGGCGTGCCGCGAGCTTCGATAGCGGCGCCGCCGACCAGATCCTCCTCGATCTCGAAATTAATGCCGCGCCGGCGTGCCAGCCATTCGATGACGCGGCGGACTTCGCGCATCACTTCGGGGCCTATGCCGTCGCCTGGGAGGATCAGGAGTTTTTTGGTGGCCATAGAGCGTGTTCCTTTTGTTCTTCTTTAAAAAAAGAACCAAAAAATTTACAAATGGGCTTCGGCTTAGACCCATTTATAGTGAAGTAGGGCGGAAAAGCGAAGCGCCTTCCGCCATTCCCAACCACCCGCATCACCCACGCCCGCGCGCGTTGCGGCAACGCCCAAATGGCGGAAGGCGCTTCGCTTTTCCGCCCTACGAATACTGTGGCTTTGGTGTTAACCCACGTCTTCGCACGCGAATTATACGCTCTCGATCACCGGCAACCACGGCTGGTCCACGCCGCGCCGTGTTTCGAACGCGTCGATCGAAGCGGTGCGCTGCAACGTCTGGCCGATTTCGTCGAGGCCATTAAGAAGCATATGCCGGCGATGCGGATCAATCGCAAAACCAATCTCCTCGCCGTTCGGCCGCACCACCACCTGGCGCTCCAGATCGACGGTTATGCGCGCATTGGCACCCAGGCGCGCATCTTCCATCAGCGCATCGCAAATCTCGCGCGGCAGGCAGATCGGCAAAACGCCATTCTTAAAACAATTGTTGTAGAAAATATCCGCGAAATCCGGGGCAATCACGCAACTGATGCCGAAATCCAGCAGCGCCCAGGGTGCATGCTCGCGTGACGAGCCGCAGCCGAAATTCTCATGCGCAATGAGAATATTCGCCTGCCGGTAAGCCGGCTGGTTCAGCACGAAATCCGGCCGTTCCGCGCCGGAAGCGTCGTAGCGCAGCGTGTGGAAGAGATGCACGCCGAGGCCGCTGCGGCCGATGGTTTTGAGAAACTGCCCCGGAATGATTTTATCGGTATCGACGTTGCTCATCGGCAAAGGTGCCGCGACACCGGTCAACTGGGTGAACGGACGCATCAGGCAAACTCCCGCACGTCAGTCAGATGGCCTGTCACCGCGGCGGCCGCGGCCATCGCCGGCGAGAGCAGATGGGTGCGGCCGTTCGGCCCCTGTCGCCCCTCGAAATTGCGGTTCGAGGTGCTGGCGCAACGCTGCCCCTCCGTCAGCCGGTCCGGATTCATGCCAAGACACATGGAGCAGCCGGCCTCGCGCCATTCAAACCCTGCATCGAGGAGAATGCGGTCCAAACCCTCGCTCTCCGCCTGGCGTTTCACCAGGCCCGAGCCCGGCACAACAAGCGCGCGCACGCCGTCGGCCACATGCCGGCCGCGTGCCACATGCGCAGCCGCGCGAATATCCTCGATGCGCGAATTGGTGCAACTGCCGATGAACACGACATCGATGGGAATTTCATCGAGTTTCTGGCCCGGCTTCAGCGCCATGTAATTCAGCATGCGCGTCAGTTCGATGCGGCGCGCCTCATCCGTCGCGTCGGCCGGATCGGGAACGCGGCCGGTAATCGGCAGCACGGCTTCGGGGCTGGTGCCCCAGGTGACCATGGGCACGATGTCGGCGGCATTCATGATGACCGTGCGGTCGTAATGCGCGCCAGGGTCGGAGGCGAGCGAACGCCAGTAGGCCACGGCATGATCGAACGCTTCGCCCTTCGGCGCATAAGGACGGCCTTGCACATACGCGAACGTTACGTCATCGGGCGCGATCAGCCCGGCGCGCGCGCCGGCTTCGATGGACATGTTGCACACGGTCAGGCGCCCGGCCATGTCCAGCGCGCGGATCGCTTCGCCCGCGTATTCGATCACATGGCCGGTGCCGCCGGCGGTGCCGATGCGTCCGATGATGGCCAGAACAAGATCTTTTGCCGTCACGCCAGGCGCTAGCACGCCATCCACCTGCACCAGCATGTTGCGTGCCGGTTTTTGCGGCAGCGTCTGAGTCGCCAGCACATGTTCGACTTCCGACGTGCCGATGCCAAACGCCAAGGCCCCCAGCGCACCATGCGTGGATGTATGGCTGTCGCCGCACACGATCGTCATGCCGGGCAGAGAAAGCCCCTGCTCCGGCCCGACAATATGCACAATGCCCTGACGCGCATCGCGCAGCGGAATGTAGGGCACGCCGAATTCCACGACATTGGCTTCGAGCGTTTCGACCTGAAGCCGGCTTTCCGGCTCCGCGATCGGCTGCGAGCGGTCGGTCGTGGGCACGTTATGGTCCGTCACCGCAATGGTCGCATCGGGCCGCCGCACCCGCCGGCCCGCAACGCGCAAACCCTCGAACGCCTGCGGCGACGTCACCTCATGCAGGAGATGCCGGTCGATATAGAGGATGCACGTGCCATCCTCCATCGATTCGACGACATGCGCATCCCAGATCTTGTCGAACAGCGTTCTGGCCAGCATTCAGCCCTCAGCTTTCAGTCATCAGACAAAACGAAAATGTCAGCTCTCTGACGACTGACTTCTGACTGCTGACCCCTGAGCCGGCAATTCGCGCGCCTTCTCGGCGATACGCGCGGACTTGCCGCGGCGGCCGCGCAGGTAATAGAGCTTGGCGCGGCGTACGTCGCCGCGGCGGATCACTTCGATTTCGGAAATCGTCGGCGAATAAAGCGGGAATACGCGCTCCACGCCTTCGCCGTAGCTGATCTTGCGCACGGTGAAATTGCTGTTCAGCCCCTTGTTGCTGCGGGCAATGCAGACGCCTTCGTAGGCCTGCACGCGGGTCCGCTCGCCTTCCACCACTTTCACCGACACGCGCACCGTATCGCCGGGCGCGAAGGCGGGCACTGCGCGCAATGCGGTCAGGCGCGCGACCTCTTCGGCTTCGTAGGTCTGAATGATGTTCATGTTTGTCGTCCTTTCTTACATGGCATGCGCACGGGCGGCCCAAAGGTCCGGCCTGCGCTCTTTGGTAATTCGCTCGGCGGCATCGCGGCGCCAGGCGGCAATGGAGGCATGATTGCCGGAGAGCAAAACAGGCGGCACTGCACGCCCCTGCCACTCCGCCGGCCGCGTAAAATGCGGATATTCCAGCAATCCACCGGCAAAACTTTCTTCGTCCGCGCTTTCCGCAGCACCCATCACGCCCGGCAGCAGACGCACGGAAGCATCCAGCAGCAGCATCGCCGGCAATTCTCCGCCGGAGAGCACGAAATCGCCGACGCTGATTTCTTCCGCACCGCGCGCTTCAATGACGCGCTGATCCACACCTTCGTAGCGTCCGCACAACAGGATGACGCCGGGCAGTGACGCAAAACGCCTTGCATCCGCCTGCACAAACGGTTTTCCGCGTGGCGTGAGATAAATGATCGGCCTTCCGTCAGCGACGTCGGCAATAGCCGCATCCACCACGTCGGGCCGCATCACCATGCCGGCGCCGCCGCCGAACGGCGTATCATCCACGCGCCGGTTCCGATCCGCGCTACTGTCGCGAATATCGCGCGTCTCCAGCGACCAGATGCCCGCCGCCAGGGCACGGCCGGCGAGCGACTGGCCCAGCGTTCCCGGAAACATGTCGGGAAACAAGGTCAGCACGGTAGCCCGCCAGGTCACGGCGCCACCTCGCGCACTTCGATTTCATCGGGCGGCACAATGGTGATTTTGCTCTTGCCCACATTCACGTCCGGCACCGCGGCCTTGGTAAATGGCACCAGAAGTGCGGCCGCGCCGGCACGTTCGATTTCCAAACTCGTGCCGGCGCCATAATCATGCACCGCCGTGACCTGGCCGATCGCCGCACCTTTCGGATCCACCGCCTCCAGCCCGATCAAATCGGCAAGATAAAAATCCTCGGCCTCAGGAGTCGGCAGCCGCTCACGTTCTACGCAAAGGCGCATGTTGACCAGGCGCTCGGCGGCCGTGCGGTCAGCCAAAGGTTTGCCGTCCGCATCACGCAACTCCGCAATGCCCTCGCCGCGCCAGACGAGCGACCAGAGTTTGCCGCGCTCATCGAGCAGCGGCGAATAGCGCGCGAGATCGGACGGTTCTTCGGTAAAAGAACGCACGTTCACGAGCCCGCGCACGCCATGCGGCTTGCCCACCACGCCCATCAGGATCAGCGGCGGCGCCACGTCAGCCGCTTAGCCGGCCGCGGCGCGCGCGGCGTCGGCCTTCGCACGCTCCTGCGCTTTCTTCTTGGGCGCGGACTGGATCGGTTGTGCCGCGTAAGTCGGCTTGGCCATCAGCCCGGCATTGCCCAGGAAGCGCGCCACACGGTCGGTGGCCACAGCACCTTCGCTCAGCCAATGCGTAATGCGCTCCTGCACCAGGCGGATGCGCTCGGCGTGCTCGGCCGGCAGCATCGGGTTGTAGCTTCCCACCTTCTCGATGAAACGCCCGTCACGCGGGCTGCGGCTGTCCGCCACCACGATGTGGTAGTAGGGACGCTTCTTGGCGCCAGCACGCGAAAGTCGGATTTTTAGGCTCATTCTTCAGTTCCCATTTGTCAGTTTTCAGTCGTCAGATTAGTAGCCGCGGGGGCGTTGCTGTTGCGGCATCAGTGCGCCCAAACCTTGGCGCATCAAACCCTTTTGCCCCATCTTGCCCATGCGCTTCATCATGGTGGACATATCGTCGAACTGCTTGAGCAGACGGTTCACGTCCTGCACCGTGGTGCCCGATCCGGCGGCGATGCGCTTCTTGCGGCTCGCCTTGATGATCTCCGGCGTGCGCCGCTCTTTTACCGTCATGGACGAGATGATCGCACCCTGACGCTTGAAAATCGTATTGTCGATGTTGGCGTCTTCGATCTTCTGTTTCAAATGCCCCATGCCCGGCAGCATGCCGACGATGGAGCTGATCGACCCCATCTTGCTGATCTGTTTCAACTGCGCCGCATAATCCTCGAGGGTAAAAACCCCCTTCATCATTTTTTTGGCGAGTTTTTCCGCCTCGTCCTGATCGACCGTTTCGGACACACGCTCGACAAGGCCTACAATGTCGCCGAAACCCAGGATGCGGCCGGCGACGCGCTCCGGGTGAAACTCTTCCAGCGCATCGATTTTTTCGCCGGAGCCGGAAAATTTGATCGGCGCCCCGGTCACCTGACGCATGGACAGTGCCGCACCCCCGCGCGCGTCGCCATCCATGCGGGTGAGCACGATGCCGGTGACGCCCACGGCCTCGTTGAAGGCGCGCGCGGTCTGCACCGCATCCTGCCCGGTCATGGCATCGACAACGAGCAGGGTTTCCACCGGGTTGGTGGCGGCGCGTATCTCCCGCACCTCATCCATCAGCGCCTGGTCGATGGAGAGGCGCCCGGCGGTGTCGAGGATGACAATATCAAAACCCTCGCGCCGCCCGGCCTCCATGGCGCGGCGCGCGATCTGCACCGGCGTCTGACCCGCAACAATCGGCAGGCTGGCGACCCCGGCCCGCTCGGCGAGTTGGGCCAACTGCAGCTGCGCCGCCGGCCGCTGCGTATCGAGGCTGGCGAGCAGCACCCGGCGTTTCTCGCGGCTGGTCAGCCGCAGCGCGAGTTTGCCTGAAGTGGTCGTCTTGCCGGAGCCTTGCAGCCCGACCATCAGGATCGGCACCGGCGGCGCGGCGGCCAGGTTCAGCGGAACGGCGCCAGCACCCCCCAGCGCCTCCACTAAGGCGTCATTGACGATTTTGGCAACCTGCTGCCCAGGCGAGACGGCCCCCAGCACCTCGGCGCCCACCGCCCGCACCCGCACCCTGGCGACGAATTCCTTGACGACGGGCAGCGCCACGTCGGCATCCAGCATGGCCAGCCGCACTTCGCGCAGCGCCTCGGAGACATCAGCCTCCGTCAGCGCCCCGCGGCGGCGGAGCCCTTCAAAAATCCCGGTAAACTTGTCCGACAGCGCGTCGAACATTCAACACCCCACAATGCACAAAGCGCCGCTGCGCGAACCTTCGCGGAGCGGCGTAGCCCCCGCGTCTGGCGGGGACCTCGTCATGGTTATGACGCGGATCGACAGGCTATGCTCCCGGACCACAGGAGAAGTCAAGGCGCGCAGGGCAAATGGGGTGACTGCGGTGCCCCGAAGCAAGGCCTTCTTTTTTGGCTTCGGCCTTTCCGGAGAGAGCGGGCCTAGAATCGTAAAAGTTTTTTGGTTCTTTTTTTCAAAAAAGAACCGCTTTCTGACGGCCGGTCAGCCTACCGGGCGCTTCGCTTGCGAGCCGCCTTGGCTTTCGTCGCCTTGGTCTCGCCCAGGCTTTGCTTGAGCGCGGCCATGAGATCGACCACGCGGCCGTCCGGGCGCGCGGGTCCTTTGGGCGGCTTGACACCCCGGCCTTTCAGCCTGGCGGCGATGACCTCGCGCAGGCGGGCTTCGTAGCGGTCTTCGATGTCGGAGGGAGCAAAACGCTCGGACTGACGGTCGATCAGTTGCGTCGCCAGCTTGATCATCTCGGCGTCGGGTTTTTCGGCCGGCACGGCGCTGAACAGCGCCGCCGGGTCGGTGATGTCGCGGTTTTCGTAGAGCGTGTGCGCAACCAGCCCGCGGCCGGCAGGCATGATGGCGACGGCGCGCTCCCGGCGGGAGATGACGACGCGCGACAGCGCGACCTTTTTCGAGGCGCGGATAGCGTCGCGCAGGACCACATACACGTCCTGGCCGGCGTCCCCGTCCGGCGCGAGATAATAGCTGGTGTCGAAATAGACCGGATCGATGCTGTCGCCATCAACGAATTTCTCTATTCTCAACGTCGATGAGCTGTCGATGCGGGCGGCTTCAAAATCCGCGTCGTCGAGGAGCACATACTCGTCGTGTTCGAACTCGTAGCCGCGTGCGAGATCGCGGCGGTCGAGTTCCACATCCGTCTGCGCATCGCGTGTCACGGTGCGCACGCGGTTGCCGGTGCTGGGGTTAATGAAGTGGAAGTGCAGATTGCTTCGCTCGTGGTGCGCCGCATACAGGGCCACAGGGCAGCCGACGAGGGCCAGGCGCAGATGGCCACGCCAGACCGGGCGACTATCGGCCATCGGGCAAGCCCTGCCGGCACCTGTCGAAGCCGGGCCAGAGTCTGCGGCCGATGCGCGCCGGTGCCGTGGCGATGGTGAAGCTTTGCGGGTCGAGTGTGTCGGTCACTTCGCGCCAGCTCAGCGGCATCGCCACCGGTGCGCCGGGCCTGGCGCGCGGCGAGTAGGAGGCACGGCGGTGGACCCCAGGCCATTACGCAACCAGTCGATGAGGATGCGGCCGCGTCTGTGGGTTTTGGCCAGCGTCGCGACATAGGTGTGCGGCGCCTCGCGCGCGGCACGCTCGGCGAAAGCGCGGCACCAGGCGCGGGCGCGGTCCCAACTGGCATCGGGTGTGAGCGGGACCACGACATGCAGACCTTTGCCGCCGGAGGTGCGGCAGAAACTTTGCAGCCCCTCCGCAGCCAGGCGTTTGCGCATATCGTGGGCGGCGCGCACGACATTCGCCCATGCGGTACCTTCGCCCGGATCGAGGTCGAAGATCAGCCGGTCCGGCTTGTCCGGACTCTGCGTGGTGCTGCCCCAGCTGTGAACTTCGATGGCGGAGATTTGCGTGCAGGCCAGCAGCCCGGCGGCATCGTCCAGCGCGAGATATGGCGCACCCTCGCAGGATCCTTCGTGGATGTGCGCGGACATGCCGCGGCTGGCGTGTTTTTGGAAAAAATGCTCACCGCCGATACCCTCCGGGCAGCGCACCAGCGCGAGCGGCCGGCCGGCGATGCCCGGCAGGGCGACTTTTGCAAGCCTTGACCAATAGTCGGCCAGCGCCTGCTTGGTGATGCCTGGCCAGAGTTCGCGCCCCGGGTGGGTCAGGCGCACGCCGCCGATGTTGGCGGTTGCCGCAGAAGGCTTGCGCGCCGTCACGATGCGCCCGGAATGGGTCCTGGCCAGCGCCGCGAGTTTGACCCGTTTGGCTGTCGGGTCAGGGATGTCGCGGACGATATCAGCGGGCGCCTTGTCCTCGCGCAGGCCGAGGAACACGGCGTGACGCAGGCGCCCGGCGCCCGACCAGCCGGTGTACTGCACCTCGCACACGAGTTTTGCAGCCACCCAATGCACCCCGTCGGGCGGCTTCTCTTCGGTCAGCAGCAGGTCTGCGGGCGGGTCGCCCGCCATGCCGCAGAGTGTCTTGCTCAGCGATGTGAGCACCGCATCGGAAAATCCGGAGCCGCAGCCGCCGGCGTAGTGCAGTGCGCCCGTGTTGTCATAAAACCCAAGTTGCAGTGCGCCCAGGCCGGACCTGCTGCCTTGCGGCTCGGTCCAGCCGAGTACCAGAAATTCGTCGCGGGCCTGGCATTTCAGTTTCAGCCAGGCGCTGCTGCGGCCGGCGCGGTAGGGCGCGTCCTTGCGCTTGCAGATAATGCCTTCCAGACCCATCGCACAGGCGCGGGCCCGCAGGTCTTCGGTGCACGCCTGCACATCGTCGCTGAAGCGGAGCACCTCGTCATCGCCCAGAAGCGCGTCCTCAAGCGTGGCCAGAAGTGCACGCAGCGCACGCTTGCGCTCGGTCAACGGAAGCGGGCGCAGATCCCAGCCGTCGCGGTGCAGCAGATCGAACAGATAGTAGTACATATCGGTGCTGCCAGCCGACAAGGCAGCCTGGAGAGAGGCGAAATTCGACACGCCGTCGGGCTGCAAGGCGACGAGTTCGCCGTCCAGCAACAGCGTCCCGGCCGGCAGGGACGCCACGGCGCGCGCGATGGTGGGCAGGCGGTGCGTCCAGTCCAGGCCGTTGCGGGTGAGCAGACGGACGGCGGCGCCGTCCTTGAAGGCGAGCAGCCGGTAGCCGTCGAATTTGATTTCGGTCAGCCATTCCTCTCCCTGGGGCGGGGCATCGGCGGTGGCGGCGAGCATCGGCGCCTGGGCGGCCGGCAGTTCGCCACGCCTGGCCGCGGCTGGCGCCTTCCAGGCCGCTGTTACGGGCTTGGGCGCGATCGGGGCTGCCTCATCGTGCTCTTTGATCAACAGCCAGTTGTCGGCGTGATCCTTCGGTTTGGGTTTGAGACGCACCAGAACGAAATGCCCGTGCAGGCGCTTGCCGGCGAGGCAGAATTTCAGTTCGCCGCGCGCCAGGTCGGCGGCCGGCGTTCCGGTGGCCGGTGTCCAACTGCCGTGGTCCCAGATCTCCACCGTGCCGGCGCCGTAATTGCCCGCCGGGATCACGCCTTCGAAGCGCGCGTAATCGACCGGATGGTCCTCGACATGCACGGCCAGGCGCTTGTCCTTGGGGTCCATCGACGGGCCTTTGGGAACCGCCCAGCTCCACAGCACCCCGCCATGCTCGAGCCTGAAGTCATAGTGCAGCCGCGTGGCATCGTGCTTCTGCACCACGAACAGCTTTTGGCCGCCGGTCCGGCGCGCCCGCGACGGCGGGGGCTCCGGCGTGCGGTCAAACGCCCGGCGCGCCCGATAGGCGCTGATCGAGCGAACCCCGGCGGCCTTGGGTTGTTTCGTGGTCATCGTCGAGCAACGTGACCGGCGCAGTGCTGGTTCCCCTCACCTGGGGGAACCGGGGGCCGCGCAAAGGCCTACAAACGCAGTCACACCGAAGGGGCACCACACCGTGGACGCCAGAGCTGATGCCGACAATTTCGCCATCACCGCAGAAGTCTCGCTGGTGGAGGAGCGCATGCGCACGCTCAAGCACGGCGACATGTTCGGCGTGTTCGACCAGCGCGGCGATATTCGCGCCTCGCCGGGTGCCACCGCGGGCCTGTTCTACCAGGACACGCGCTATCTCTCGGAATTCGAAGTCTGGATCGCTGGCCGGCCGCCGGTGGTGCTGAGTTCCACGCTGCGCGACGACAACGCCACGCTGACCTGCGACCTCGGCAACCCTGACCTGCCCAGCCTCAACTCAGGCAAAGGGGACGGATTTGCTGCCAACCTGATCCATATCAGGCGCTCGCGCTTCCTGTGGCAGTCGGTGTGCCACGAGCGCATCTCGATCCGCAATTTCGATACGATACAACATAGGTTTACCATCGAAATCCGCTTCGGCGCGGATTTCGCCGATCTGTTCGAAGTGCGCGGCATGCATCGCGACCGGCACGGCGCGCATGAGCCGGTGGCGCTGGCCGGCGATTGCGCGACGCTCGCCTACACCGGGCTTGATGCCCGCCGCCGCACCACGCGCCTGCGCTTCGACCCGCCCCCTGCCTTGCTGGACGAGGGGCGCGCGCGGTTCGACATCGTGCTGCCGCCGCACGCGCGCACGCTGATCTTTATCGAAATCGCCTGCGACCGCACCGCAGGACCGCGCCGCCCTGCAGAAAGTTTTCTGGCCTGCATGGTGGAACAGCGGCGCTGGACGCGCACGCAATCGGCGCGCGCAGCGGCCATCGACACGAGCAACGAAGCGTTCAATGAAGCCATGCAGCGCGCGATCAGCGATCTCACCATGCTGGTGACCGATCTGCCGGGGACCGGGCCGTATCCTTATGCCGGGGTGCCTTGGTTCAGCACCGCCTTCGGGCGCGACGGCATCATAACCGCGCTGAGTGTGCTCTGGATGGACCCGACGCTTGCGCGTGGCGTGCTGCGGTATCTGGCCGCCAACCAGGCAACGACACACGATGCTGCGTCTGACGCCGAACCGGGCAAAATTCTGCATGAGGTGCGGCGCGGCGAAATGGCCGAACTCGGCGAAGTGCCGTTCCGCCGCTATTACGGCAGCGTCGATGCCACGCCGCTGTTTGTCATGCTCGCCGGCGCCTATCTGGCGCGCACCGGCGATTTGGCAACTACCCGGCAGTTATGGCCGCATCTTCTGCAGGCTCTGGACTGGATCGACGGTGCCTGCGCCGCCAGCCCGTCCGGGTTTCTCACCTATTCGCGCAAGACGGAGAAAGGTCTGGCCAATCAGGGCTGGAAGGATAGTTTTGACGCGATCTCACATGCGGACGGGCGGCTGGCGGAAGGACCGATCGCTTTGTGCGAGGTGCAGGCTTACGTGTTTGCCGCCCGGCGCGCGGCGGCTTCGATGGCGGCAGCGCTCGGCGATGATGCGCAGGCGGCGCGGCAATCGGCACTGGCCGAGGCGCTGCGCGTGGCGTTCGAGGCGAGTTTTTGGTGTGACGATCTTGGGCTTTATGCACTGGCGCTCGATGGAGCAGGCAAACCCTGCCGCGTGCGCGCATCGAACGCCGGGCATGTGCTGCTCGCCGGCATCGCCTCGCCGGAGCGGGCGGCCTGCGTGGCGGCGCAACTCATGCACGGACGGTTCTTCAACGGCTGGGGCATCCGCACGCTGGCCTCGAACGAAGCGCGCTATAATCCGATGTCCTATCATAATGGCTCGGTCTGGCCGCACGATAATGCGCTGATCGCCCAAGGCCTGGCGGCGACCGGGCATGGGGAGGCGGCGGTGCGCATCATGGGCGGACTTTTTGATGCGGCGCTCTATATCGATCTCAAGCGGCTACCTGAACTGCTCTGCGGTTTTGCGCGCCGGCGGGCGCAGGGACCGACGTTCTATCCCGTTGCCTGCTCACCGCAAGCCTGGGCGGCGACCGCCCTGCACGCAACGCTCGCCGCGTGCCTCGGCCTGTCGTTCAATCCGGCCGCCGGCGAAGTGGTGTTCGACCGGCCGCGGCTGCCGGCGTTTCTCGACGTTGTGACCTTGCACAATCTGGCGCTGGGAGAGGCGCGCATTTCCGTGGTGCTGCGGCGGAGCGGCGAGGAGGTGGCGATGAATGTGCTGCGGCGTACGGGGGATGTTCATGCGGTGCTGCGGAGTTGATCGGTTGTGCATGCCTCGAAAATCCTCCGGCTGATCGAGGACACGCGGCGCACCCCGCCCACCGGTTTTGGCAAACCATGGACGGCAGGCCCCACAGCCCCATCCTGCCTGTCGCTGACGAAATTCCGTCATCGGCTTGCGACGCCGGCGGCACGCGATACCGCCTTTGCTCTCGCCAAGCCACGCCGAGGCGCCGTAGAGAGGTGAGACGGGTTCGGCGGAGGATGAGGCAGATGCGGAAATGGCAAAGCCGGCTGGCGTGCGCCGCGCTGAGTGCGGCGTGCGCGCCCGCCAGCGCGCATGATGCGCAGCGGGTGAAATATGTCGCCGCGGTGCATATTGCCGCATCGCCCGCAAAAGTCTGGTCGGTGATCGGCCATTTCCATGACCTGTCCTGGGACAGGCTGGTGGCGCGCACGACGGGCACCGGCGGTGACACGCCGGATGCCACGCGCACGGTGGTGCTGAAATCCGGCGGGGTGCTGCCGGACGAGGAGCTGGAACGCTACGAGCCGCAGAATTTCACCTACGCCACCTTCCTGCCGCATGTGGACGTGCACGTGTTTCCGGTGACGAATTTCTCCTCCATCCTGGTGGTTCTGCCGCAGCCGGATGGCGGCTCGCGCGTGGAATGGCGCTGCGCCTTCTACCGCGGCTACCCGAATTTCGGCCCGCCGCCGGAACTGAACGAAGCGGCCGCCATCAAGGCGGTCTCGGCGCTGACCCAGCCGGCGCTGGATGGGCTGAAGGCGCGCCTGGAGTCGGCAATACCGACCAATTGAGCAGATGGAGGATACCCCGCTCTACGCCAGAATGCGCTGCCACCGATCAACCAGAGGCTGCATGATGACTAAAACACGCCGCGCCATCCTCTCCGGACTGGCGGTCCTTGCCTGCGGGCCGGCCTTCGCCCACGGGCCGACGCGCCAGAAGCTGGAGCTTTCGGTGGAGGTGAATGCGCCACCCGAGAAAGTCTGGGCCGTCATCGGCAATTTCCACGATCTCTCCTGGGTGCCGGCGGTGGCAAAGGTCGAGGGGGCGGGCGGCAACGATCCGGATACCGCCAAGCGCACGGTGACGCTGAAGAGCGGCGGCATGTGGGCCGACGAGGAGCTGAGCGATTACGACGCGCAGAAATTCACCTACGGCACGTTTCTGCCGCATGTGGACGTGAAGGTGCTGCCGGTGGCGGATTTTTCCAGCCATATTACCGTGACCGGCGAGCCTGGGGGCAAATCGCTGGTGGAGTGGCGGTCGGCGTTTTATCGCGGGTATCCGAACAATGATCCGCCGCCTGCGTTGAATGAGGCGGCGGCGAAGGCGGCGGTGACGGCGTTTTGTCAGCCCGCTTTGGATGCGCTTAAGGCCAGGTTTCAGAAGTAAGGAAGCAGTTCTTTTTTGAAAAAAAGAACCAAAAAACTTTTATTTATTTGGGCTCGCCGGTCTGACCGGCACGGCTCCAAATGTCCAAAAGTTTTTTGGTTCTTTTTTTCAAAAAAGAACTTCTTTCTTCTTATCCTTGCAGCCGCCGCCGCCCCCGAAGCCTTCATCACCGACCAGGACGGCAATTCGGTCACCGTCATCGACCTAGACACCCGCAAGGCCGTGGCCACCATCCACGTGGACGGCAAGCCCGCCGGCATTGCGATGTCGCACGACGGCACGCGCGCCTATGTCA
>Ga0116231_10010180_pt1 | contig 15324 bp, 12 predicted proteins | sample S1TSphgellanicum_2_FD_89695 | JGI IMG/M metagenome (GOLD analysis project Ga0116231, IMG submission 89695) | Host-associated microbial communities from peat moss isolated from Minnesota, USA - S1T2_Fd - Sphagnum magellanicum MG | ecosystem: Host-associated > Plants > Peat moss > Unclassified...
ACGAGCCCGAGGGACAGCACGTGGCGGCGCGCGGCCGCGAGGCGCAGCGCCAACTCCGGTAGCGCGTCATCGAAACCGTCCGTGAGCATGACCACGATCGAATCCCCTTCGATGCGCTCCCAGACCGGCCGCAGCGTCGCCGGCGCGGCGGGCCACACGCCGCCGCAGCTCAAGCGCTCGAGAGCCAGCAGCAGGCGGTCGCGATGGCGATTGCCGACTCCGGCCGGAACCAGTTGCAAACCCGCGCCGCCGATACCGATCAAGCCTAGGCTGTCGCCTTGCGCGGCCGCGATCTCGGCGAGGCAGGCGCCGAGCAACTTCGCGGCGGCAAGCTTGCTGTAAGCGGGCCGCAGCGCATCGGCCTGTGCCATCGACGCGGTCGCATCGATGAGCACCCAGACGTTGCGCGGGCTTTCGCGCGTCGCATCGCGCACGAAGAAGCGATCCGAACGGCCGTAGAGCTTCCAATCGACGCGGCGTGGCTCATCGCCGTACTCGTAGGCACGGTATTGCTCGAATTCAACGCCCGCGCCGCGCGAGCGGCCGAGGTGCTGACCCAAACCGAGGCCACTGGCAGGGAACGCGCTGTCGAATCGCAGCCCCCGCAAGCGCGCGCGTACCTCGGGGGGAATCACCTAAGGGTAGGCGACGCCGGCCAAGAGCAGCGCGACGACGTCGTCCGGCGTGCGCCGCTCGGCCTCCGCGGCGAACGAGAGGAGCAAGCGATGGCGTAGTGCAGGTGCCGCCAAAGCTCTCACGTCCTCGCGCGTCGCGGCGAAGCGGCCGTTCAGCAGCGCACGCGCTTTCGCGGCGAGCACGATGGCCTGCCCGGCGCGGGGTCCCGCACCCCAACGCACCCATTCGGTGACTTCTTTGTGCACCGACCCGATCGGCCGTGTCGCGCGGACGAGCGCCGTGATCCAGTGCAGCAGATCCTCGCCGACATGCACTTCGCGCGTGAGCGTCTGCAGCGCGAGTACGTCGACGCCCTGCATGCAGGCCTCTATGCGGCCCCGGCTGCGTCCCGTGGTTTCGGCGAGAATCCGGCGCTCCTCGGCTTCGCTCGGATAATCGACGCGGATATGCAGCAGGAATCGATCGAGCTGCGCTTCCGGCAGCGGGTAGGTGCCGGCCTGCTCGAGCGGATTCTGGGTCGCGAGCACGAAGAATGGCTCCGGCAGCTCATGAGTCTTGCCGCCATAGCTGACGGTATGTTCCTGCATCGCTTCGAGCAGCGCCGCCTGCGTCTTCGGCGGCGTGCGATTGAGCTCGTCGGCAAGCAGCAGGTGCGTGAACACGGGTCCTTTCTGGAACGTGAAGCGTCGCTTACCGGTGCCGTGATCCTCCTCGAGGATCTCGGTGCCGAGGATGTCGCTCGGCATGAGATCGGGCGTGAATTGCACCCGCCGAAAATCGAGCGCGAGCGCCTGGCCGAGGACGCGCACGAGCAGTGTCTTGCCGAGCCCGGGCACGCCCTCGAGCAGGCAGTGGCCGCCCGCGAGCAGTCCGATCAAGAGCTGCTCGACGGCCTCCTCTTGGCCCACGATCAGTCGCGCGATCTCGCTGCGCACGCGCGCGAGCTTGTCGAGATAACGGCCGACGTCGGCCTCGGTCAAGGCTTGCGGCACGGTTCGGCGCTCGAGTAGGTGTCAGGCGGACAGGGCATAGGTCACGATGTTCACGGCGAATTTGGTGATGTCCTCGGCATTGAAGCGCTTGTTGCGCCAATCGAAGTCCCACTCGCAACCGTAATCCTTGTTGCTGTAGAGCACCCCTAAGCGCCCGTTCACCTCGATGCCGCGCAGGTAGTCGTGCACGAGATCGTCACCCCAACCATTCAACTCCATCGCGGTCGCGGGCGGCCCGTCGAACGTGAAGAAACTCGAGTAGATCGGGTGATCCTTCGGCAGCTTGTGCAAACTGCCCGCGCCGAAGATCGTGTCCAACTGGCGCTCGAAGGACTTCGCGAACAAGCCGTCGATGTCGTGATTGCAGTCGTCGGCGAGCACGAAACCGCCGTTCTTGACATAGGCCTCGAAATTGCGCCGCTCGTCCGGGTTGAACTCGACGAGCTTGTGCCCCGCGAGATAGCAGAACGGCGCGGTCATCATGCGCGGATCGGCGAGCGGAATCACGTGTTCCTCGGCGTCGACCCGCAGCGTCGTGTACTGCAGCAGCGTGTCGATGATGTTCGACGGCATGCGCTGGTCCACGTCCCAATCGCCGGATTCGTACATCAGGCGCGTGAACCAGAAATCGTAGGGGCCGCCGCCGCCCTGAGTCGGCAACCCGGGCTACACCGCATCCGACAAGGACGTGAACGTAAACTCGCGCAGCTTCATCGGCGGCAGCATCATGACGATCGGCGCTTCTTGCGGCTGCACGCGCACGGGCTTGCCGAACTCCTCGACGTTGTTGAGCATGATGACCGGCGACTCGTTGAAGCGAAAATTCTTGATCGGGTACTTCAGTTCACCGTTCTCGATGTAGAAGGTGCCGTCGCGCGTGAGTCCGGTCAGGAGCACGGTCTGGGGGTCGACCATGCGGATGTACCAGGTCCGCGTCACGAGCACGCCTTTCTGCGTCGTCTTGACGAGGTCCATCGTCGACTTGTCACCGCCCGCCATGATCAGATTGCCGGGTTCGCCGAGAGCCTCCTTGCCCTTGAGCTGGGCCCAGTAGCGCGAGTACTGCAGATAATCGACGACGCCCTTCGTGACGATCGGGGTACGCGCGCGCGCGAGGCCCTCGTTGTCCCAGGGCAGCACGGCCGCGTTCGCGTCCCAGGGATCGGAGTAGAACGTCACGCGTTCGTCGAACACCTTCTCGCCGAGCTTGTTGCCACCGCCCTTCTTGGTCATGAAGCTGCGGCCCTCGTCCGCCTCGCGCGCATCGAAGCCGCGAAACAGGTAGGTCAGCATGTCGGCACTCGCGGCCGGCTCGAGGATCACGGTGTACTTGCCGGGCTCGAGCGCCTTGGCGCCGGAAGAGCGCTGCGCCTTTTCCATCGCGATCTGGATCTCGGTCGGCGCGTGGAACTGATCGACGTCGGCGAGGTTGCGGGCGACCCATCCCGACCCCGAGCCGTCGTCGGTGCGTACCGTGCACGTGAAATCGAGCGAGGTACTCTTCTGATAGCCGAAGTTGCCGTTGCTGTTCGCGACCGCCGAGAAACTCTGCGAGTCCTGCAGGAAGCCCGCGGCGACGAGCTTGGCGGCGCGGCACGGCAGAATGGAGTCCGCCGCGACTTGCGCGCGGTACTCGGGCGTGATCGCGGCGGTGCTCGCGACGAAGGTCGCGCTCGGCTTGTAGGTTTGCTTCGGGGTCGCCGGCATGAATTCAGGATTCTCGGGCGCGAGGCGCGCGAGTTCCTCGGCCCGCGCGACCACGCGCGCGAGCGAGGCGTCGTCGAACTCGTTGATCGTCGCGGTACCCGAACGCTTGCCGTAAGCCACCTTGACGCCGAGTTCGGCGTTGCTGACGATGCCGCTCGTCGAGACGTTGTTGAGCGCGTAGCGCACATTGCCTTCGATCGAGCCGTCGAGGCTCGCCGTGCATTCGTCGGCCTTCGAGAGCTTCACGACCTTCTCGAGGATCGTCTTCGCGTCGTTTTCGGAATAGATGCTCATGTGGTGTGGCCCCTCAGCCCAGGCTGCGCGCCGTGTTGATGACGTTGATGCCGTTGAATCGCGCCGTCGAGGAGCCGTGCGAGACCGCGGAGATCTGGCCCGGCTGACCCTTGCCGTCGAAGAACGAACCGCCGTAGCGGAAATCGCGCTGATCGCAGACGGACACGCAGGCATTCCAGAAGTCCGGTGTGCGCATCTGGTACGCGACGTCCTCGATCTCCTGCGTGATCTTGCCGTTCTTGATCTCGTAGAACAGCTGGCCGCCGAATTGCGCGTTGTAGCGCTGCTGATCGATCGAGAAGGAGCCGTCGCCGATGATGTAGATCCCGTTCTCGACGCCGGCGATCATCTCCTTCGCGGTTTGCGGTTTCGCCCCGGGCGAGAGCGAGACGTTCGCCATGCGCTGGAACTGCACGCTCGACCAAGAATCCGCGTAACAGCAACCTTGGGATGCCGTCAGACCGATGATGTGCGCCTGATCGCGGATCGCCTGGTAGTTCACGAGGATGCCGTCCTTGATGAGATCCCAGCGGCCGGTCTTGACGCCCTCGTCATCGTAGCCAACCGCGCCCAAGGTGCCTGGCGCGACCTTGTCGGCGTAGATGGTGACCTCGGGGCTGCCGTACTTGAACGTCTTCGAGCGCCACTTGTCGAGCGTCGCAAAACTCGTGCCCGCGTAATTCGCTTCGTACCCCAGCACGCGATCGAGCTCGGTCGCGTGACCCACGGACTCATGGATCGTGAGCCACAGATGCGAGGGATCGAGAACGAGGTCGTACTTGCCGGGCTTGACCGAAGGCGCTTTCAACTTCGCGCGGGCCTGGCCCGCGGCCGCGATCGCATCGGCGTGCATGTCGTATGACGTGGAGTAGACGACCGCGCCGCCGGGCAGCGCGATGCGTCCGGCGGGCAGCGGTTCGAGGTACTCGTAACCGCGTCCGACCGGCGCCGACAGGCCGCTGCGCTCACGGAATTTGCCGCTCGCCTTGTCGATCGCGGTGACTTGAAACGGCGCCCAGATGCGATACACGTCCTGATCGATGAACGAACCGTCGGTGGACGCGAAATACTTCTGCTCGTTGACCGCGAAGATGATCGAGCGGATGTAATCGGCGCCGGCCTTCAAGGCCGCGCCGTTGACGCTCATGAGCAGATCGACCTTTTCCTTGATCGGGACGGTCATCGGCGATTTCTTGATCGGCGTGACCCAGGAGACTTCGCCGACGCCCTTGTTGGGCGCGAGCTGCACGGGCGCGGTTTGAATCTTCGAATTGGCGCGCGCGATCGCGACGGCCTGATTGGTGGCCGCGACGATGCCTTCCGTCGATAAGTCGCTCGATGCGGCAAACCCCCAGGCGCCGCCGACGATGACGCGGATGCCGGCGCCCGTCGACTCGGTGTTGACGACGTTTTGCACCTTGTTTTCGCGCGTCACCACGAACTGGCGCAGGTAGCGGCCGATGCGCACGTCGCAATACGTCGCGCCCGCCTTCGTGGCGGTCTCGAGCGCGGCCGTGGCGAGCTTCTTCTTGAGCGCGACGTCGATCTTCGTGTTCAAGACCTCGGCGGGCACCGCATGACCCGTGCCCGGTAGCAGAAGCGAGCCCAAGGCCCCGCCGGCCATGCCGAAACCCGCGAGGCCGGCGCCCGTCGTTTTCAAGAAATCACGCCTGTACATTGCTCACTCCACGGGGTTGATGGGACGCCTGCGCCAGGCGCCACTGTACACTTTGAATCGAGCGCTGCGCATGGCGCGGCCGAACAGCGGATAGGAGAACCGTTATCATAGGGGTGGGCGGCGCCACGAAGCAAGCAAACTCAAGGAGGGATCGATGCGTGCACTCATGCGACCAAGGCTCACCGTCGCGTGCGTCTTCACGGTGACCGCCATCATGGCCGCGATGCTGCCCGCTGCCGCCCGCGCGGCGGGCCCGGCCGCAACGGGCTGCGCGATGAAGCGCTACGCCTCGCTCGATTTGCTCGAGCTCGAGGGCGGCCTCATCGCGGTTCCGGTGCGAATTCAAGACTCCGACGCCTTCATGGTGCTCAATCTCGCGGGTGCGATCAGCCAAATCAGTGCCCAAGCCGCGGCACGGCTCGGGCTGCCGTTGACGACGGTTCCGGCGGACGTGGCGATGCGCGAATCCGGCATGCGCGACAAAAAAACCTATACGCGCGCGCTCGATCGGTACGCCGCGACCCGGCAATTCGCGCTCGGCGAGCTGCGCTTTCCCGACCAGCAATTCCTCGTCGACCCGTTATCGACCACGCAGCCCGTCTATGGTTCACCGCAAATCGTCGGCATGCTCGCGAGCGACCTGCTCTGGCACTCCGACTTGGAACTCGATCTGCGCAACCTCAAGTTGAATCTCTATGCGCCGAGCCGCTGCGGCGCAAAGGTCGTCTACTGGGCCGAGCAAAGCCAAGTCCTGCCGCTCGCGCGCGGTCCGTTCGGCGATTTTTACTTCACGACGGAACTCAACGGCAAGAAACTCGAGACGGCGCTGTCGACCTTGCACGAAGGCACGTTCCTGGCGAGCGATGCCGCGCGCGCGCTGTACGGCATCGACGGCACGTCGTTCGGCGCGGCGGAACTCAAAGCCGGCGCTTTGAGCTTAGGCGGCGAGCGCGTGGAATTGCGCCCGCGTGCGACCGCGGAGTGTCCCTTGACCGACAAGGGCGACGGCTACGGCTATATCGGCTGTTTCGGCGCCTACCCGCTGGTTCTGGGGCGCGAGGTCTTGAAACGCCTCCACCTCTATCTATCGAACCAAGAGAATCGCCTTTATTTCACCGATTGAGTCGCGGCAGCTAAACGTTTCGGCTCGCCGGCCCGTCTAAGCCGTATGACAGTGAATTACTTGGCCAGCGGAGCATGGGTGTCTATGCCGGTCAGCTTGGGTCTCGGTCGCGATGCCTCCTTGCTGCGGGCCGCGGCGCGCGGTGACGTCGCTGCGTTCGAGGCACTTTATCGCGAGCACGTGGGCAGCGTGTACGGCCTATGCCTGCGCCTCACGCGGCAGCGCGAAGCGGCCGAGGACTGCACGCAGGAGACCTTCGTCGCCGCATGGCGCAGCCTCGGCGATTTTGCAGGGCGCAGCAGCCTCGCGACCTGGCTGCATCGAATTGCGGTCAACCAGGTGCTCTCGCGGCAAGCCGGGCTCGCCGCGCGGCTCGAGCGGCTCGCGAGCGACACGACTGACGAGCAGCTGCCCGACGTACCAGCCGACGACGTGACGCCGCCGCTCGATCTCGAGCGTGCCGTCGAACAACTGCCCGACGGCGCGCGGCACGTACTCGTGCTCGTCGGTATCTATGGTTACAGCCACGATGAAGCGGCGGACGCGCTAGGCATCGCTGCGGGCACCTGCCGTGCGCATCTGTTCCGCGCGCGGCGCCTGCTCGGAGAACGCATGGGTCTCGCCGAGGAGCCGTCATGAGCGACACGCCGGAAACGCCGCACACAGCACCGTCTGAGGAGGCACCGCGCGACGCGCTCGAGCTGCGGCTCGGGCGCCTGCCGCAGGAGCTGCCACCGGCCCGCGATTTGTGGCCCGAGATCGCGGCGCGCCTCGATGGCGGCCGTGCGCGCTGGCGGATCGGCCTTGGGCTCGCGGCCGGCCTCGCGGCACTCGCGATCGCGGGCGTGATCGGCTTGACGCTCTCCCGCCCGGCGCCGCGCGATGTGACGGCGCACGCGAGCCCCGGTGCGGGTGCGAGCGCAGGCACGGGCCCGAGCGCGGGTTCGGACTCGGGCGCGCTCACGGCGACGACCGCTGCGGACCGCGCGGCGCGCGACGCCGCCTACCTCCGCACGCAGGCCGCCGTCGAGCAGTCCTTCGAGCAGGAACTCGCGCATCTGCCGAAGGCGACTCAAGTTCGCCTGCGTCAGGATCTCACGATCATTCGTAACGCGCGCGCCGACATCCGTCGCGCGCTCGATGCGGCCCCCGAGAACCCGCTCTTGCAACAGCTGTTCGCGGACACCTGGCAGCAAGAGATGGATTTTTATTCGAGCATTGCTTCCACCAACAACCCGGCCGGCGTGCGCTGGCCCATGTGAATCACATCATGAACACCAAAATGAACACCAAAATCCAAGCCCCTCTCCTGTCTTTTCATCTGGCGATCGCCGCGCTGCTCGGCGCGGGATCCGCATTCGGCGATTCGCGCAGCGTCGACCTGCATCAGCCCGCGGACCCCCGTGGCCAAGTCGAGATCGTCGCCATCTCGGGCCACGTCGAAGTGGTCGGTTGGGAGCGCCCCGAAATAGCGGTCAGCGGCACGATCGGCGATCGCGTCGAACGTGTCGAGCTCAGCGCCGAAGGCGATCACGCGACCGTGCGCGTCGTGCTGCGCCCGCGCGCGATCATGGGCGGTGACGGGTCCGCGGAACTCGTCGTGCACGTGCCACGGGAAAGTCTCGTGCGCACGTCGCTGGTCAGCGCGGACCTCGAGACCCACGACCTGCAAGGCGAGCAGCGGCTGCGGACGGTCAGCGGCGGCATCAAGGCGCAGCTCGCCCGCGGCGGCAGCGTCAATACCGTCAGCGGCGATCTCAAGCTCAACGCCAGTCCTGCTGCGGGCGCGAGTAATTCGACCTTGGAGATCGAAACCATCAGCGGCGAGGTGCAGTTGGAAGGCGCGGTCTCGGAACTGCACCTGCAAACGGTCAGCGGCGACGCACGGCTCAAACTGGGCACGATTGCCGCCGCGCGGCTCAAAACGATATCCGGCTCGCTGAAGTTCACGGGTAGCTTGGGCACGGGAGGTCACTTCGAGGCTGAATCGGTCAGCGGCGATCTGACGATCGATTTCGCGGCGACGCCGGCGGCCGACTTCGACGTGGAATCCCACACGGGCGACATCGACAATTGTTTCGGACCCGCCCCGCAAACCCCGCGCTACGGCCCGGGCTCCCATCTTATATTCCGCGATGGGGACGGCAGCGGTCACGTGCGTATCAGCACTTTGAGCGCCGCGATCCACCTGTGTAACCACCTCTAGACCTCGAGCGCCGTGCGCCAGCGTACGGAGCGGCGCGCGCGCGCGAGCTTATCGTGTCGGGGTGCAAAACCCCACCTTCGCGCCGCTCTCTGCCTCAAGCGACGAGACTTTGCTCGATCGCCTGCAGCGCGGCGCCTTCGAGTACCTACGGACCTATGCTGACCCGCGCACGGGTCTCGTCGCCGACACTTCGCGGCCCGGGGCGCCTTCGAGCATCGCCGTCGTCGGGTTCGCGCTGTCCTGCTACCCGGTGGCGGTCGAGCATGCTTGGATCGCGCGTGCCGAAGCCGCGGCGCAGACACTGAAGACGCTGCGCTTCTTCGCGGACAGTGTGCAGGGAGAAGCCGCCGAGGCCACGGGATACCACGGCTTCTACTATCACTTTCTCGATATGCGGAGCGGCCGTCGCGTCTGGGACTGCGAGCTCTCCGTCGTCGATACGGCGCTGTTGATCGCCGGCGTGCTCGCGGCGGCGGCTTATTTCCGCGCTGAAGGAGACGCCGTCGAGACGCAGATCGGCAAGCTCGCGGACCTGCTTTACCAGCGCGTCGACTGGTGCTGGGCCGCGAACGGCGGCCGCACGCTCACGCAGGGTTGGAAACCCGGTTACGGCTTCCTGCAATACGGCTGGGAAGGCTACAACGAAGCGACGATCGCGTACCTGCTCGCGCTCGGCTCGCCGACTTTTGCGCTGCCGTCCGATAGTTTCGCGGCTTGGACGCGGACCTATCAGTGGGAAAATCTGCTCGACGTCGACGTCTTGTATGCGGGACCCCTGTTCACGCACTTGTTCTCGCACGCGTGGATCGACTATCGCGGCATCCGCGACGCCTTCATGCAAGCCAAGCAGCTGGATTACTTCGTCAATACGCAACGCGCGATCCGGGTCCACCGCGAGTATGGCGCCCGCAATCCACACGGTTTCGCGGGCTATGAGCGCGATCTGTGGGGCATCACGGCCGGCGCCGGCCCCACGCGAGAGCAGGCGGCCGGCAGCACCCTGCGCGTGTACGGTTATATGGCGCGCGGCGCGCCGTATGGACCCGACGACGGCACCCTCGCGCCCTGGGCCATGCTCGCGACATTGCCGTTCGGGCGCGACGATGCGCTGCGCGGCACACGGCAGCTGCTCGCGCGCTACCCGGAAGTCTGCCGCGAAGACCGTTTCGCGAGCGGTTTGAATGCGAGTCTCGTGACGCAGGATCGTCCCTGGTTGTCGGAAGGTTGGTACGGACTCGACCAGGGCCTGCTCGTCCTCATGATCGAGAACGCGCTCTCGGGGCTGCCGTGGCGGCTCATGCGTGAGTGCGCCTACGTGCGGACGGGTCTGCTCCGCGCCGGGTTCGCCGGCGGCTGGCTCGACTCGTGACCGACGCGATCGAACAGGAATGGCTGCGGCGCACGCGACCGCCCGATTGGCAGAATCCCAAGCCGCCCGCGGAACCGTATGACTTGTGCATTCTCGGCGCCGGACCCGCGGGCCTCGTCGCCGCCGAACTGGCCACTCGCCATGGCTTGCGCGTCGCCGTGATCGAGCGGCGCGGCGTCGGCGGCAATTCGCTGCACGCGGGTTCGGTGCCGTCGAAGGCGCTCATCGGTGCGGCGCCGCGCGACCGCGGTGGCCCCAAGCCGGATTTCAGCGCGGTCCGCGCGCACATGCGCGGCGTGCGCGCGCGAATCGCCGGCTACCGGTCGATCGATCGGCTCGTCGCACGCGGCATCGACGTGTATTTCGCGGCGGCGCGCTTCGCGACCGAACAGAGCGTGCTGGCCGACGATGTGCCGCTGCGGTTCAAGAAAGCGCTGATCGCGACCGGCGCCCGCCCGGAGGACGTCAGCATTCCTGGCCTCGACGCCGTCGGCTGCCTCACGAGCGAGACGATCTTCGATCTCGAGGTTCTGCCGCCGCGCCTCGCGGTCATCGGCGGCGGATCGCTCGGCTGCGAACTCGCCCAGGCTTTCGCCCGCTTGGGCTCGCACGTCAGCCTCATGCAACGTCAACCCAAGTTCCTGCCCGGTGTGGAGCGTGACGCCGCGGAACTGCTGACGCGCTCCCTCGAACTCGACGGCGTCGAGACGCGCCTCAACACCGAGGTCATCGCCGCGCATGTCGAGTCCGGCGAACGCATGCTCGACGTGCGCAGCGGCGAGCTGCGTTTTTCGATCGCCGCCGATGCGGTGCTGCTCAGCACCGGACGCGTCCCGAATGTCCAGGACCTCGACTTGAGCAAAGCCGGTGTGCGCTTCGACGCCGCGACCGGTGTCACGGTCGATGATTTTCTCGCGACCTCGAATCCGCACATCTATGCGGCCGGCGACGTCTGCGTGCGCCGCCAATTCGCACACGTGGCCGAGGCCACGGCCCGCCTCGCCGTGCATAACGCGTTCACGGGGGGCGGCGCGTCGAGCAGTCACCTGCTCATACCCCGGTGTACGTATTGCCGGCCGGAGATTGCGCAGATCGGACTGCACATCTGGGAGGCGGCCGAGCGTGGCATTCCGATCAAGAGTTATACGGTGCTCATGCAGGACGTGGACCGCGCGATCACGGACGGCCTCGACGAGGGTTTCGTGAAGCTCTACGTCCGCGAGGGCAGCGACGAGATCGTCGGTGCGACGATCGTCGCGGCCCGTGCCAGCGAAATGATCAATGAGGTATCGGTCATCATGAACGCCGGCATCGGCATGCGCCGTCTCGCCTCGGTCCTGCACACCTATCCCGCACAATCCGGTGCGATCTACCAGGCCGCGATGGCCTTCGCGCGCAACCAGCCCGCCGCGCGCTGGTGAGCGCGGGGCGGCGCTCAGCGCCGCCGCGACCACGTCGGCGTCCTGTGGGGTCAAACTCTCGTGGTTCAGCAGCATCTCGATCGCCGCACCGTCATCACGCCATCCTGCTCGTGCCATTCGAGCACCGAACCCGGGCGCACGCCGAGTCTTTTGCGCTACCATGCGCCTCGACGCATGCAATCACCAGAAAGTACCACCGACCCCGGCTTCGCGCGCGACGCCTTCATCAGTTACGCCAATCAAGACAAAGCCATTGCCGACGCGCTTTGCGCGGACCTCGAGCGGCGGGGCCTGGCGTGCTGGATCGCGCCGCGCGACGTCGTGCCCGGCGCGCTCTATGCCGACTCGATCGTGCGCGCGATCAACGGTGCGAAGGTTTTGGTGCTCGTACTTTCGCAGCACTCGGTCGGCTCGCCGCATGTCGGCAAGGAAATCGAGCGCGCGTCCTCGAAGCGGCGCCCGATCATCGCGCTGCGCATCGATGCCGCGGCGCTGACGCCGGCACTGGAATATTTCCTGAGCGAATCGCAATGGGTCGAGTCGACCGCGGCGGGCGGCATGGATGCCGCCTTCGCGAAACTCGGCGAAGCGCTGCGGCGCTCGCTGCAGACCGGTGCCGCACCGGCGTTCGGGGCAGTCCCGCCCACAGCGGGGCCCAACTCGATGATGCCCGCCGGCGCGGTACCACCCGTCCCGGGCGCACGGCGCCGCTGGTTGGCAGCCGGCGCAGCCGCGCTGCTCGTCGCGGCTTGCGCGTATCTGGTCGTCGATCGTTTCCGGTTCGCAAAGCCGCACACCGTAACCGGCGAGGAGGCGGCGTCGGTCACAAGCGGCGAGTCCGCACCCGCGCTGCCGTCTGTGCCGACCGGCCCCCAGTCAGTCGCCGTGCTGCCGTTCGAGGACATGAGCGAGAAGAAGGATCAAGCCTACTTCTCGGACGGACTCGCGAGCGAACTCATCGATCTGCTCGCGAAAGTGCCCGGGATGCGCGTACCCGCGCGCACCTCGTCGTTCTATTTCAAGGGCAAGCAGACGACGCTGCAGGACATCGCGAAGGCGCTCAACGTGACGCACATTCTCGAGGGGTCGGTGCGCAAATCCGGCAACACGGTGCGCATCACGACCGATCTCGTGCGCGTGGAGGACGGCACGCCGATGTGGTCCGAGACCTTCGACCGCAAGCTCGACGACATTTTCAAGGTGCAGGACGAGATCGCGACCTCGGTCGTCGGCGCGCTCAAGATCTCGCTGCTCGGCGGCGCGGCGCCGCACGCGACGCCCACGAGCAGTGCGGCGGCCTATACCGCATTCTTGAAATGCGCCGAGGCGAGTCACACCGCCTCGCGGGAACTCGTCGCGCGCGCGATCCAGCTCTGCAAGCAGGCCGTCGATCTCGACCCGAACTACGCGCCCGGCTGGCTCGCGTACGCCGGCAACCTGCAGACGCAGTTCGCGGACTTCGGGACCCTCCCCTATCAGGAGGCTCGCCCGCCGATTTACGCCGCCATTCAGCGTGCGCTCAGCATCGACCCGAATCTCGCGGCCGCTCACGCGGCGATGGCCGGGTTCCTCTATCAAATGGATTTCAACCCGGCCGCGGCCGAGGTCGAAATGCGTCGCGCGATCGCGCTCGATCCGCAGGATACCGAATCCTACTGGCTCAACGGGTACATCGCGAGCATCCAAGGGCGCTTCGAGGAGGCGCTGCGCTCACTCGCGCGCAGCCGCGACGACAATCCTTTGGACACCGATTCCTATGTACAGGTCGGAAACGACTACTACCGCTGGGGCAAGCTGCCGGAGGCGGCGGCCGCGTACCGCGCCGCGCTATCGATCAACCCGGATGCCGGTTCGGTGCACTACCGTCTCGGCCTCACGGCGCTGGTCGGAGGCGATCCGAAGGCCGCGCTCGTCGAGTTCGAGCAGGAACCCGACCCCGATTTTCATGCGGTCGGGCCGCCGCTCGCGCTCGATGCGCTCGGCCGCAAGGCGGAAGCGGACCGCGCACTCGCGGCGGCCGAGCAGACCGCGGCGCAGGGTGCGGCGTATCAAGTCGCGCTGATTCACGCCGCGCGCATGGATGTGGACGGTGCGTTCGAATGGCTAGAACGCGCTTACCGTCAGCGCGATGCCGGCATGCTCTGGATCAAATACGATCCGCTGCTCAAGCCTCTGCGGCCGGATCCGCGCTTCCAATCCTTGCTCGCGCGGATGCATCTGAACTAGCCGCGGCAACACCCGCCACAAGGGCCGCCGACGCTGCCGCGGCCGCGTGCTCGTCGGCGAGGCTGTTCGCGAGCGAAACGGCTAGGCCTCGCGCGGGATCGTCGCGGACCCACGCGTCGGGCAGGGGCAGCGGACGGTCGGTCAGGTGCGAGTGCAGGCTCGCATTCGTGATGGCGATCGCGTCGAACGGCGTCCCATGCCGCGAATCGCGAACGACCATGAAGTCGGCGCCGATTCGCGCCGCGAGCGCGCGTTTCTCGGCAAGCGGAGTGTAGTCGTATTCGGCCGCGATCAGCAGCGTGCGGCTCGTGAGGGCATCGAGGCGCGCCACCGCGGACCAGCGTTCGAGCGCATGCGCCATGTCGAGGTAGGTCTTCGCGGGCACGGCGCCGATCACGGCCGCGGCGCGCGCGCGCATCGGCGCCTGCGCGGGGTCCGGAAACAAGCGGGCCGCGATCAGCGCGGCGGTCTTTTCGATGCCGAGCAGCCGCACGAGCGCGGCGTCGATGCGCGCCTTGCACCACTTGGTCCAATGGTCGACGCGATACGTCGCGAGGCTGTTGATGAGCGCCAATCGCGGCACGGCGCCGGGGCGCTGCAGGGCCATCTCGAGCGCCACGGCGCCGCCCATGGAGAAGCCGACGAGATTCGGTTGGTTGACTGCGAGCGCGTCGAGCATTTGCCAGACCGATTCCGCCCAGCTCGCGACGGAGTACGCGTGATCGGGCTTCGGGCTGTGGCCGCAACCGGGCAGGTCCGGCACGATCACGCGAAACGACCCTTCGAGCGCCGGTACTTGAAACGCCCAGTCCGCGCCGCTCGAACCCAGGCCATGAATCAGCACGACGGGCTCGCCGGCCCCGCGCTCGAGGTAGTGCAGCCGTCGATTCCCGACCTGCAGGAACGGCATGAGTCTCTTAAGCGCGGTGTCGATGCATGGCCAAATACTACGCGATCGTCGCCGCCGCGCGCGCGGGAATCCCGCGACACGCCGGGGCGCGGTCGCAGGGCAACGGGAACTTTCCGGCGCACGACGGGCTCCGAATCAAGAAGAACTCACCGACGAAGCCACGGAATGCCGGGATGTCCGCCACCCTGATTGCCCCGCCGAGAGATCGCCGGCAGGAAGCCGCGATCCTCGCGGCGATCGCGTTGCTGCACGTTCTATTGATCGCGCTGCTCTGGCGGGAGATCCCGTTGAGGCGGGCGCGTGCCGCGGCGCCGGCGCTCGCGATGGTGCAGCTCGGTGGCGCAGCTTCGGGCGACGCGCTCATCATCGAACCGGCCGCGGCGACGCCTCACGGCGCGGCGCGACCCGCGTCGGCTGCACGCCCGGCGCCGCGCGCGACTGCACCCGCGCCGGCACAGACTGCACCGGTGACGACAGCCGGCGTAACGCCCGCCCCCGGCGCGCCGTCCGCGCCGATCGACTGGTTCAGCGAACAGGATCGCGTCGCGAACGACGCTGCCGCGAAGAGCACGGCGCCGCCGCCGCACGGGTTCGGTGTACCCGAGGTGCCACGCGAATATGCACCGCCGAAGTCCGATTTCGGTTGGTCGCACTCGCGCACGCATCGGGTCGAGCCGATCGAAGGCGGCGGTATCGCGATCAACCTCAGCGATCAGTGTGTGCTCGTGCTCATTCCGCTGCCTTTAATCGGTTGCGCCCTGG
>Ga0116231_10010181_pt1 | contig 15323 bp, 11 predicted proteins | sample S1TSphgellanicum_2_FD_89695 | JGI IMG/M metagenome (GOLD analysis project Ga0116231, IMG submission 89695) | Host-associated microbial communities from peat moss isolated from Minnesota, USA - S1T2_Fd - Sphagnum magellanicum MG | ecosystem: Host-associated > Plants > Peat moss > Unclassified...
AAATGTTTGGTTTGTTGGGTTTTTTTTTGGGGAAAATACCGTGCCCTTGGTATTTTTTTTTTTTTGGGCCCCCCCCCCCCCCCCCCCAATTTGCATGGAAAGGCAATTGTCCACTGTCCAAATGCAAAGTGAATAGTGACAATCCACTTTCCACACCAAAACACAACCTGAAAAAAAAAAACTCCCTCACCCATAAAAAAAAACAAGGTGTCACAAACACGTTGGCCTTACCAATAGATAAAATGTTGTACATTTGCATTTATGTATGTACAAAAATACATATATTATTGTGTGACTTACTTGTATTTGTTTGTGTATGTGCACATATGTGTTTATAAATGTGTAATAACATTAAGATTATTATAGTTGCAATATTGAACTGCTTATGTGATTATAATTTATTATAGTCACATAATAGATTTGGGTGAAAGCACACTATGGTGACTCCCATTTTGGGCATTTTGGCATCTCATATTATAGTACGTACAATATAATTGTTCCAAAAGTATGGTACATATAATTTTGGGTGTCAATTTCGATTTTTGGGTCCTACAATTATAATTTTCACAAAAATATGTAATGCGATATTATTTAAATACTAATAATATCTTTTATTATTTATATTGAAAGATCCATGGGTGTATTTATAATATACATTGGTATAATAAGGCCACTATCTCATTTTGAATACATTAATTTTAAAGCTTCACTAATCATTAAAATAATCAGTTTTAATGGAATTAAAAATATGTCCCATTTTGTGTTTTTTAGTACACAAGGACACTACATTTGTTTTCACAAATATACTCCAATCTCTCACTTTATAATATGAAATGAATATAATATGCAAAAATAGTGTGAAAATCTTTCAAAAGTTTGAAGTGGGATACACTCAAACATGCACATCCTTGGAAAGTAATACAATGTGACACCCCAAAAGGGGTTGAACCATAGTGTGCTTTCACCCATTTTGCAATTGAAAACATTGGTGCATGTTGATTCAAAAAGTAAAATCATTGAATGACCAACACACAAAATGAACATTCATTGAAGGAAAATTAAATAATTTATTTGTGATTCTTTTGTTAAAGAAAATATATATGTTTTTTTACTTGGAAGATTGACATTTTCATCATTAAAAAGGAAAGCATTCAAATGCAAAAGATGATCAAATGCGAACATTTTCTTTGAACAAACATTGTTAAAAAATTACAAATAATGGAAAAATGGTTGCACACATTTTGTCGTCATTATTGTGTGTAACAATTTTGCATTCACAAATCATGACAAAAAAAAGTTTCATGGTTAAGTATCACTTATATAATTTTATTTGTATTTGCTAATTCCACTAAATCTTGTTAATTTGGTCTAATTGAGTTTTTTGCATTTTTATACAATGGAGTTTGGCAAAGCTTTTGTAAAGGTTTTATCACTATTTAAAGTTGTTCATCATGCGTCACATCTAAATACAAAGAAAAGTTAGTTAGTTAAGAGGTTTGAGCATGAAATATTTTCTTATTGTATTTCTTTTTCATTTTCATTACAAATTATTGGACCCAAATATTCAAATTTTACATAAAATAATTTTTTTGTTTATGACACTAACTTTACAAAAGCTTCAACCTCTCATTCAATTGTGATGTAGAATGTTACCTTCATGAAATATATTTTTCATAAATACAAAAAATATTATGAACAAAATAAATTAGATGTTTAATTACAAAACATTTGTTAAAAATGAAACCAAGATAATCACAAATTAACCATAGAAGGACAATTTTCATTTAAATAAGCATCATGGACAAGCTAAATCCACTTGTCATAAAACTTGGATTACTAATTTGAGTTGTACAAATTCAAGCTCAAGGTTTGTAAATGTTTTTCCAAAAGCCTACTTGTTATGATTTTCAAGTTATTTTTTTTAACATATTTCATTTTAGCAACTTATCAAATCATTTTGAAGTATTGTGTGGTAATACAAATTGAGAAACATAATTGGGTAATTTGAAAGCAAAATAGATAGGTTTATGATTTATCCAATATTCTTGTGTTGATCCAAAAAGACATTATTGATTTGGTGCATTTATACATATGTGATTTATTTGTGTATCATTAATAATGGGGATGTCTAGAAAAATGCATTTAAAATTGTATTTATTCATAAGTGCTTGTAATGTTGATGATTGAATTTTTTGTGTTAAAAACTGAAAATTAAAATTTCCAATTATTACACTTGGACAATGTGAAAACATTTTTTTGTATAATGTTTTCTAGGATATAATTGAAATGTGACACTTGCATTTTGGGTGGTTTATATATTGCAATTTTATATAATGTCTATCATGGGTTGTCATTAAAAAATGTGATGATAAATTTAACATTAGAATTTGTGATTGTTGTGTTTTCTATCAATAACACATTGTCATCATAAAGTGCCATGTTCATCATAACATGATAACATGAAACTTTTGTGATAAAAGATTATAAATTTTGAGCTCAAATGAACATTTTTATTTTTGTTTCATTTAAATAAAAAATATGAAATGTTAATAGATTGGATCCCACAAAAATATCTTCAAAATGTAATGGTTAAGAATGAGTATTAAAAGATTACACAATTAAAAATTCTAAACAGTATAACTTTAAAGAAACAATAGCAATATATTGTGCATTTTTTTTTAATCAAATCATGTCTTTTCAAACAAGATGATCTACTTGAAAGTTTTTGCTCAATAATGGAAAAAGTAAATACAAATTTTTTATTGAACAAACCCTCCATGTCAAACCAGTCGAATCAAATGTTAAATAGTCAAAAGTCAACCCTTGTGAACAATGTATTGTTTATGTTGTAATTAATTGAATTGGGAATTGGATTCTCGTGATAGTGAGAAAAGGATTCCTTTCTATTTGTATTTTGACAATTTTACATTCAATTAATGTTCATTTTTTGTCAAGCCTTGGGTATTCTCATAGATTTTTAAATTTTTAATTCATGTATAATGTCTAATATGAAAATTATGAAAATGTATATAGATTAAATATTTTGAAATAATTTTTATAAAATCTTCAAAAATCTCATTAAAAATATTTAACAATACCATTTAATGTTTCATAATTCCTTGCACACAATTCCCCCCACATTTTTTTCTTAACCATAATTTTGAAATGTAAACCAGCTATTTGAAATGGTAAATATGATAATTTAAAATGAAAAGGCCATGTTTTAGCATGAACATCACATGCTATGAATGTGATTATTTGACATAATGTGTTTTGAAATACATTTTTGTTATGCATAGTTGTTTCAACATTTGTGTTAAATAAACATGGTAATATTTTATTCATTAATGAGGTTTTCAAACAATTGTTGTTCATAAATTTTATGTTTTTAGTTATTTGTGAAGTGGTTTAAAACCTACTTCATATATTAATAAAATTTATATTATTTTGTTACATCACTTCTTGTAATTCATAACATTATACATAGTATGACCAATAATTTATTGCAATAATATTAAAAGTGTTGATTATTGGTTTGAAATCCATGAATTTTGAACAACGGATGCTTGATTGAAACCATTAGTCATTATTACATTCAACCCACCCATAAATTCATTATGGGCTTGTTTTATGATATATAATTTATGACCATTGAAAGTTAACATTTTATTGTCAATTAAAGATTATTTGATCTATAATAACCAAACAAAGTCAAACATATGTTTTTATAAAAATGTCATGTCTTTTATCACTTAATGCATTAAGTTTTATTATATTTTTATTGAATGAAATTACAATTTTTGAATTTATTATTGTTCCATTAATGTTACATGTTGTTTTCCATGTGTATGCTGATTTCATGAATTTTGGTTTTAAAGGATCAACATTTGTAATTTGCGTAATATAATATCGTAACATGTTTTGTACAATACACATGAAGGTGAAAGTTTTCCCTATCCTTGCACCCATTTGTTAAAAAAATAAAAAATGGTTTTATAAGGTTTTTGATTTTTTGGTATAAGATATTTCAATAATAGCTCTTTGTTCATTATTCAATTGTTTCATATGCGAAGAAATTTTTTTGTATGTCATGAATTTGTCTATCTGTTGAAAACATTATGCGTTAACAATTTATTTTTAACCTTTCTATTTTTTGATTGTGCAAAATTTTCATATGATACATCATATGGTTCAGTTTTTTTGGTGTTAATGAATAATGTATTTTTATGCGGATTACTTGCATTATCAATTATTTCATTTGAAAGTAAAGAACTTTGATACATTTGTTAGATGAATTTTTGTGTATCCTTTAACTTGCAATTTAATGTAACATTCACTTTCAAGATTATTAGATGGGTTAAAATTATATATATATTTGGGTTCCATATAAACATATTTCCATGAATCATAATTTTTTTACAAATTGAGTTGATTTTTGAAAAGGTTTAAATAGAAACAAGAATTTTTATAATGATTTTTCAAATATTTATGTCGATTGAATACAACCCAAAAAAATATTTTGTTTTTAGTGTCTTTTATTTATTTTTGCATCATAATTAGTTACAAATTTTGCGAAACACAAAACATTTAATCCCTCATTTTGATTGATATAGTTATCAATTGATGATTTAGAATGAATTTTTGTAGAATTTGGAAATAAAGCTTGTATTAGTTTTTGTGATAATAATACAAATGTTCTTTCTTGTTGTTAACATGTGTTTATAAATTGAAATGATATTTTTGAGTGATGTATTGGTATAGATAATGTTATATGTGTAGTTTGTTATATAGACATTTTTTGTCCATTTAAAAATGCATTTCCTAATTGTTTAACGTGTTCAAATGCTTATGTTTAATATGAACAATCGAATAAATTTTTTTCAAAAGATATATCTTCGCCTAGTCCCATGTCAACAAGTTTTTAATAAATTTGAATATTGATTTCACCATGGTTTGGCATACAATCTTGTTCATCTAAAAACAATAATATTTTTATATGTTTCATTGGTTGACTTTTTTTGCATGTTCTTTTATGTTGATGTATTTTCATATTACAATTTTTGTTTGAAAGCATTGTGTGATCGGTTGTTAATATTTCTTTATGAAACATTCAATTTTTTCATTTTTCAAAACACCAAATTTGGGAACATTTTTTAATCACAATTATTTATGATCATGAGGTAAACTTCTTTAATTAAAATTTGGTTGTGAAAAAATAATCTTTCACCTTACCAAATATCAAATAAGTTTACAAAAACTGTGCAATCTATGTTCATAATAATGTGCACAAGTGACAATATTGTTTTAACAAGTTCCTTAGTATTTAATGAATCATCCTTTTTTATTCCTACATTTTCACCAATGTATTAAAAATATAGTTCTTTTAGTGTTCTTCCAAGAATCGGCAAATTGTTTACATTTGTGAACATCACAAAGAACTTTGATGGGCCAAGTTGCCTAATCAACACAAACACATCTTTATGGAAATGATTTAAATAATGTGGAAATTAGTCCCTAGATGGAGTTATAATGTCATGTGTATTGCTTCTTGTGACTATTTTCAGGCATGTGCAAAGGGGAATGCAATTTCATGTTTTTTGCTTGTATTCTTAACAATTGTGTATGTGAATATAGGTAGCCTCAATTGATAAGCCCTTGTAGTATCCCCATGTATGCCAGATACACCAATTAGGAGTGAAGCCGTCAATTGGAGTCATAGGTTGTTTACATTAGAAAGTTTGGTGGTACAAATTATTGATGCAGTGGTAAAAAATAATGCCAATCCAGCAATTGTGGAACGAACCCATATTCAAGACATGCCAACAATGTCGCCAAATGTGAACCCAGTTGAGCTTGAGAGGGCTTTAGAGGGTACAACAATCCCATCAACAAAGAGACAAGTGCTTGTGCCTTCCCATGGATATCCAGTAGGTTTCCTAACCTTAATTACCTTGTTTTTAATTACATCAGATATAATGTATTTATATACAATTTTTATATATTATAGGTCTAGTTTATTTATGTACAAACCTAGTTAAAATATAGGCACGTGTAACAGCGTGTATAAATAATTGTATGGCCCTTGACTTTGTTGCAAATGGTGGTCAAAAATTGATATCCCTAGTTTGGTAGACTTTGGGCTTTAAATTTGGTGGTCTTAAACCTTGTGTATATACCAAGGCGTCTTATGGATAGAAAGGGACATGGTTTTTCTGGTTAGTGGAGAATAAGGTTGTGTGTACCCATTAACAACATTATTTCAGGATTCCTGGATTTGGTCTGAACATCTATATTTGCCATCTTGAGTGATGGGTCAGTCATTTGGCTAATTGATGATTACAGACAAGATTCAAGGGCAAGTTTTAAGGAATTGTTGGTTCAGAAATTTGGCGGTCCTTTGAATAGGAATTAGTTATTGATGGTAGTCATGATAAGCAGGCATGTACCTTGTTGCCCCTACATTTGTTTTCATGTCTGCTACATTCATTTTGATGTCAAACATCAGTAGGAAGATTTCACACTGTGATGGGACCTTGATCCCAAGGGTAGCTGACTAACCTGAGGTTGGATTATAGTTGTGGAATTTCTCAGGGATTAGGTGAAGACTTGCTTTGTGCTGACTAACATATACACTATGTGTTTACACTATGTGTAGGATAGTGGGCCTTTTCCAAGGCAACATCCCCAGCTGAGAATGCCCATGAAAAACCATTTGGTGATGGCAACCATAAGCAGGCAAGTTTTTAATTCTTTTAAAGCAAAACGAACCACTCCTTACCATGGAAGTTGGCATTTGAATTATGGTGGGGTTGCTGGATTTGTTGGCATGGAGTTGGTCTAGTTCAGAGGGATTGACAGGCTGAATTTGCCATATGGCTGTAAATGTAGGATAGTGGAAAGACCATGGGTGTACAAGAGGAGAATGCCAACATGGTTGATGGCTTGGAGGTGTCAATTTAAGCTAAGAAACAAGTTGGAAACATCCCTAATAAGGGAAAACAAAAGTCTCCAATGAAGAAGATTGTTGTAGAGGTGCCCTTAGTATTATTGCTAGTTGGCACCTTTGAATTCTATTCCATTCTGGTGTTGGATTTTGTACAAATGATTTTTAGGCTAATGGTACTATTGGATATCAAGGGTTTGGTGTAGGCTACTAGTCATCTTGAAGATGTTGCATTTCCAAGCCGAAGAATGAGGTTGTCAAAAGCATGGGTAATCTAAATTATGTGCTGAATTTTGTGGTAAATAAATTACCTCCCTCATGGCCTTTGTTTTGTGTATAGTGGTGATTATTGACAACTTTGTTGATTGTAATTGCATGTGTTGTGTTTACAGTCACACTTGAAACCTAAGATGAAAGTTGAGCTATTTGAGCCAGGAACTCGCATTCCATGTGCTATGGGTTTCATTGTTAATGTGACAAGCATGGATTGTCATGGGAAGGCAATACTGCCTGGGACTTGTTCAGTGTATACCACAAGTATAAAGAAGGGTTTGGTGAAATTACCTTTTCCAAACTCAGAGGGTACAAAGCTGAAAGATGTAGAAAATGGTGTTGTGTTGTGGCGAATTTCAAAGCTAACTATAGCTAAATATATTATGATGCATATTTAAGTTGTATATGGTGTTGATTCATAGCACCTATGGTAGTATTTTACCTGGTTGAACATTACGAATTGGCATTTTGTTGGACTGCATTTTGTGGTAACATCTCCCTAGAACTCTGCAGAATCAATTTTGGAACCATGTTAATAGATCATTATATATGTGATTATGGAGGTATCTGGAAACCAATGATAGTCAAATATTTGCTTTAAAAAACATGGTACTTCTTTTTCACATTGTTATGAGAACCATTGTTAGTCAAGAATGCGAGGTTGAAATGAGCTATTGAAACAATTGACTAGTTAGATGGGTATCTAGATTTAGATTGAAAGGTCCTAAATTTTACACCAATAATAGTCAAAATGTCTAGTAACAATATGGTGTTAATTGACTGGGTTTAATCGAATGGGACCATGTTAGCTACCACTATATTTAGTCACATAAGCCATTTGGCACTTTGCATGGCTATCGAATTGACTACTGGTCAAATAAGGCATGTGACAAATTAACCTATATTATTGACCAATGAAATGACACACACAAGCCAATATGATGTTGCCACATGTCACATAATGCACAACATATGATGGTTACTTTGACTAATAGTCAAATTGACATAATGCCCAATTTGACTAACCAAAACCCAATCACACAATGACACATGGACAAACAAAATCATGTTGCATGGAGGGTACGTTTTAACTATCACATGGGTCACCGGTTGATTTGGCCACATGACATAATTGACCATTAAAATCCAGTTATTTGAAGACACATGGTAGGGAAAATTTGACCCCAAACATCACTATAGGTTCAATTGTTAGCTAAACGAAGTGATTAGTCAAAAACACCACCTTGGGCCCAGTCAAATAAACCATCCTAGTCATGTTGGATGTGTACAAAATGACATGTCCAAAATGACTAGATGACCTTTTTGATGGTTGTTCAAAATGGGTTCTTTTTTACTGATTTTCCTAGTTAAATAAACCATGAATTTTAGTAGTGAGGCCAAGGTTGAGGCCATTTCACAAGTTTCCCAACCAACAAATGTTAGGCAATTATGAGTTTTTTTAGGCTTGTGTAATTATTATCGATAATTTGTTAAAGGATTTAACAACATAATTAAACCTTAAACCAAGTTGACACAACTTGATTAGAATATATTTAGGGTGAGGCATAAGAGAAGGCCTTTTAGGAATTGAAGGCTAGACTTTCGTTAGCTCCCATTTTGTGATGACCCATACAAGGATGACCCTTCAAGTTACATACTGATTGGAGTATTTTGTGATGGCGTATGCTAGTTGGTCCAACAACAAGTGGAGGCCAAGTACAATTCATATGAGGGGGAGTGTTTCATAGTTGTTTAGGTAGTTTTTTCATTTTGGTGTTATCTTTATGGTAGCCCATTCATTTTGGTTATAGATCGCTAGCCTTTAAAATTCCTGATGGAATCAAATCGACTCATAGGAAAGTTGGTGCACTCGGCATTTATCTTGCAAGAGTATGATTTTGACATTATTCATATGGCTGGTAGGGTTAATTGACATGCTAATGGATTTAGTAGGAACCCATGAAGTACCAACAAAGAGGATACCACTAGGGCTTACGCTAGCATGGGGATATTGATTTGGAAGTAGTACCAAGATGACATGCCTCTACATACTTGTGTACCATGTTGGGGCATTCTAGAAATAAGCCCCATAATATAATGGGTAATGGGGAGTCCCATGATGAGGATATTGAGGTCAAGGGCAATAGTGCCTTGGACATCCATGAAGATGCACTTGTTATTACATATTTGCAAGTAGGTGAAGTTTTCGTTGGATTAACACCTAAGGAGCAAGATCACGTTATGCATAGGTCTAAGTGGTTTAGATGGGAAAGTAATTCCTTATTATGGGTGTGGATAGATGAACAAGTACAAGTAGTGCCTTGCCCAAAATAAAGGCCTTGTATGACATGTTCATGAAGAATTGGGTCATTTTGGGATTCAATGCATACATAGTTTACTCTAGACATAGTACTAGTGGCAAGGGATGTAATTGCAAGTTCAACAATTTGTTTCTTAGTGTATGGTGTGTGACCCAGTTTAGCCATCATTCAATGCACTTCCACTTCATTTATAACCTTTGTTGATTATGGGGCTAGGTTACCAATGGAGTTTGGATTTTGTCAGCCATTGTGTTTGATACCTTGACATAACTAATATGTTTTGGTCATGATATAACATTTCTTCAAGTGGTTGGAATTGGTGTTGTTGTTAGATTGTAGAAATGAGGGAGTTGGATATGCATTTTTGGATAGAATGTTGAATAGGTTTGGTGTCCCAACCGAAGTTTTCATTGACCAAATTACAAAATTTTGCAAAGGTTTTCAAAAGTTGTGTGAAAAGGCATTAATTGATCATTGGATTACTTCACAGGACCATCCTAAGGCAAATAAGTTAGTCAAATGAATGGTGTAATAGTGAAGTGAGGATTATGTAAGTATGGTCTCCAAAGGGGCCATACTAGGGATTGGGACCTATAATTACCATGGTTAGCCATGGGATATAAGTTCAATTGACATGCTTCCCTTGCATCATATTCACCATATTTTTTGTTATTTGGTCATCATCCCAAGCTACCAACTTCCATTTGACATGATTTTATGGTAGTGGTGAATTTGGATGATCTTTTAATGTGTCTTTAGGCATGTGAGTAACGAACAACTTTACTTTGGTGTGTGATGCCTATGGCAATGGAGAATTTTACCATTGGGATACTTTTTGATACACCATTATATGTGGAGGTGGTTATCAACCTTGAATTTGTAGGTTTGAACTAAGATATTTTGTGTATTTACATAAACTACACAAATTATCTTGGACATCATTGTAGGATGTATCATTTCAAAACTTTGGAATGTATTACCTTCTGGAGTGTTATTGTTGGAGGTTGAAATGGTTAGACATGGAAGGACCATGTGTTTACATGCCATGTCATTTTCCTCATGTGGATGGTCATATTGATCTTTCTTTCACGATTGTTCCTGCCAAATTGTGTTGTGTGTTGTGTGGGCAAGCCAAGGGGCTACCATTATGTTGAATTGTGATTGGTGTCCCAAGGGCTAGCACATGGGATGTTTCATGCCACTTATGTAGGAAGTACTGGTTGATAAATGGTTTTTCCCATGATGCATTCAATTGACCCAGGTACCCATTTTTTGAGCTAGATGGTAAGGGGTCCCTTTAGTAATTTTCTTCCAATGTTGTCATGCTTGTATGCATGGCCTCATACATGACGACCAATTATGGGCATGCTAATCATGTCTATAAGGTTAGTGTACGCTCTTAGGTTAATGTACGTTCTTAGGTTATTGTACGCTATTAGGTGTTTTAGGGTTATGGCTTGTTTAAGGTTTCAGCTTTGTTGACAACTGTATAAAAGGCCAAACTCTTCCCTTCTCTTGTCAGTTTTTCTACAATTCCTTTGTTAAATAAAGTTTCTTCCATAGATAAACTGGATTTCTAAATGCTCACGACAACTATTACATGGCCACCATTTACATACATCATGTTTTCTTTCCTTTTTTTCGATTCAATTTAATTCTAGAAAAATTGTTCTCTATCGCTTAATGTTGAAAGTTGCAGACTTTTTTTGGCTTTAAGTTTCTTGGGTTTCTTTTGCTTGTTGGTTTTTTGTGTTCTTGAGTTGTTGCTACTTTTTCTTTGTCTACTCTTGTACTGCAGCTACAACAAGAACAAGAACAACCATAACTAGTAGCAAACATAAGCAAAGGAGAAAAGACACCGAAAAAGCCCACGGCAATTACTACTGCAAGCCTAAGCTTCCGATCTCATTCATGCGCTTGTTGAGTACCCACTGAGCATCTATGCACTAATCTACATCCAGATTAGTTTTCCTCCTCTTATTCTTTTGTGTTTTAACTTCTTTGTTGCTCTAGTTCCTTGTGCAAATTTGTCGGAGGAATTCTAGATTGATAAACATTTGGTTTTTTTCATTTTTTTATTTCCATCTTTACTAGCTCTCTGCATGAATGATCAAAGGAACAAGTTGTAAGATCCGTTGAAAAAATGAATAAGAGAATTTTTTTTAAAAAAACACAAAGTAGAAAAAAAAAAAAAAAATTCTTTTCTGCATGCCATTGTTGCAGAGCTTATGGATGCAGATCGTTCTATGGCGTCGTTACCATCGCAGTGACTGTCTATTGTTATTTGTTGTTTGTCGTTGTCCGTTGTAGTTTCGTTAACGTTGCTATTCATTGCTGTTTGTCACAATTCCTTCCGATGTCCGTTAACTTCCGTCCAACGTCCGTCAACGTCCATCCGTTCGTCGTCATTCATCCTCATTGATGCGCTATATTTTTCAAATCGTATGTACTACGTACACACATATTCGATAACATATTCTTCAAACCGTATGTATGTATTCTTCAAAATCGTATATAAGTTTTTAAAATTAATATGTACACCTACATATTCTCGTATTAATATATACATTTACGTATTTCGTATTAATACGTATATCTAAGTTATTTTTGTATTAACACATACACTTATGTAATCTTATTAATACATAAATATATAATTCTTTCTTTCTCTACTTTGTCATTTAGCACTAGTGATTACAAAAATTGAAAGATGTTTAAGGTACGTTTTCTTAAGCACTTCACATTTTAGTTTCCATTACGATTGCATTTAATTGCATAGGTTGTGTTAGAACTTTATAGCTAGTGCTTTGTATTCTTACAAAATTTTGGGGCATGGGACAACACCATGTCCTTAGATGATGAAAACATTATCGCTCAGCCAGAGCTAAGGTATTAGCTACAAAGTAACACACAATCATTTGAGCCAATTTCTTTGAACTCACAATCTTCACAATGGTACCATAAAGCGTCTACAGTGCCACCGTCATCTAGTACAACTCCTACCAAGAATTTAGGTTCAGGTTACACTACATTAACAATACATCAAAGTCCATTTGGGGGGGTTAATCAATGGGGTAAGCTTGTTGTTGCACCAACTTTCACACCATCATCGTATATTCTGTTGCAAGCCATTACCTCTACACCCATATACACCATGGAGGTCAGCAGTTCGTTTGGGAGAATTGGAAAATTCAATAGAAGGCCAGGTACCATTTCTTTGAAGGAGTTCAAGGCAACTTTCTCTATTGTGGTTTGTGAATTGGAGCTAAACTATGGTGTTAATTACACCAAGGCATTCGCATTCAAACAATTGGCCCGTTATGCGCACTATGAAGCATTGGATGTCTACAAACAACATTCTCTGAGGATTTTGGGCGTCACCTAGATCCCTAATTTAATTTATGCCATAGCCATTGCCACCGCCTCTCAAGCTGCACTATAAGCTACCATTACACATCATGGGACTATGCCCAATAATCTAGATCCGATACCTACTTCAATAAATTTTTCTCTTCAATAATTCATTGTTGCTACCGCGAACATTCCTCCCACCATCGATACACCAGCTTTTGCTAATCCAGTGGGGGAATTCTTTCGAATTCTTGAGTTGGAATTTCTGGTTAAGAATTTTGAAAAAATTATGTAGTTTGCCACCTTTTTTTGGCATAAGGATGAAACCCTCAAAATGTTCTACAAGAGGTTTTTCAAACTTAAAGAGGATATTCAAAACATCATAGACCTAGAAGCTACCCATCGATATTTTCGTTCATTGGAAGGTACTCTAACACTCCATGCATAGGTTTTGTAATGGGTTTTTGCAGAATTTGGAAACTCATACATTTTGTTGGATGTGTACAACGTTTCTGAAAAGCCGGAACTAGCTCAAACACACTATGAGGCCAATATTATGACGCTTCCATCACGTTCAAGGCCTTAGCCTCCACTAGTTGTGCTAATTAGATCATCACATTCTTCTTCAAAGGCTAAAACAATGCATTCAGTTGCACCCATCCTACCTCCTTGTAGCTATTGTGGTAATCCTACCCACAAAGCTAATGAGTGTAACATTCTTTTCAAGGATTTCTTTTGTTATTATTGTGAGAAAGAGGGACATTAAGAAGCTGTTTATTTTGGCATGTTCCTGGAACGGAAACAACTTCAATTACCACGGCAAAATTTACTAACATCTTCCGTTGCCCTTCAACCAAAAGCCAAGGCACCTCAACCTTCCACTTAGGTTTTCCCCACCAAGGGTAATTCCAGTAAGAATGCTAAGATGAAAGAGGAAAATGCTGATAAGAGGGAGGTGTTTCAAGCCCATGTCGTTCAAGTTCAAACTTTACAAAATGAACTCAAATCATTGAGGGCCCAACTTGTTAATCTAAAAGGCAAATTTTCCCAACCAACTAGTCATGCCTAACTTGTACTTGGTTCAGGATCACGGGAAGGACCTCCTAGGTCATTCTATGGCCTTTCACGCGATGCCATGGTTGGGGAATATGTTCTTTTTAGTGCACACAATCCTAATTTCACACCAGAATTTGCCACTTATTTTTGCCTTTCCTACTTTGTGACACAAAAGGTTAGTGTGGCATCCAGAGTTTTTGCCACTAAGCAAGTAATTCAGACTGATGGACTTGCATATGGTTCAAGTATTATTACCAGGGCTAAAAAAGTTTGAGCAGTCATGCCACAATCTTTTCGTCCTCTCAACACGAAAGAAAAATGCACTTCGTTGGCGAGGGGGGAGGAGATTACTACACCACAAGCTATTAGGGCATCAAATTTTCGTGTCCCAGGAGTACGTGTACATCAGGAAAACACACAATTTTCCACTGATCAGCTTATGGAGTGCCAACTTCAAATGCATGAAGTGGCGCAAAAGTTTGTGTGTACACCATTGTTTAGTTTTCAAGATTTAAAACTAAGCACTAGGGACATAGTTGCAATATTAAAGCATACCCCAAACACTACATCAGGTCCTCTACCAATCCATGATCCACATGCTATAAGTGTGCCATCCAACACCTTGGAGAGACATTCAATTAGCTCACGTGTTGTAGATGGTGTTCGTAATCTAGTCACTAGTTCTAGCATGGCTAAACTAGTGGGTTTTCCTACCTCTAATTCTACATTCACATATCAAAAGGGAGCTAAGAACACCTCACTTGTGGATTTGTTACTCTGCAAAGGTGTTGTGGATAGCCATTTTCTCCACAAAATCTTTCATTCATTTCTGAAGGTGGTGCATAGTGAGAGAACTTCCATTGCCACCAGAGTTGCCATTGTTGACAATATTGAGTCAGCAATCCTTGTGGGAGGACATACACCTAGAGTGGTACTTCTTGATATAGGTGCCCAACTAATGATTCTTGGAATTCAATTCACCAAGAAGATGGGCATGCTCGACTCCAAATTACAGAAATCTATGTGGCAAATTCGCCCCGCTAGTGGGAGCGTAAAGGAGGTACTTGGGGAAAACTCGAATTTGATTGCACTTAATTTCAATGAAGGTATAGATCAGGAACTTTGCTTATAGGTCATATGTTTAGTCACCAATGCCACCTATTATGATGTGTTCATTGGGCAAGAGGCCATGTTTAAACTAGTAGAAAACCTAGGATTTACGACTGGTGTTTACGACTAGTTTTTAGTCACAGGCAACATTTTACAACTATTTTGTTGTTAGTCGCCTAAGACAAGTCGCAAGCGACAAATAGTCGCAAAAACCAGTTACATCAGCATGACGTCACCAAATGGTGGATGGAGCCTAAATGTAGTACATA
>Ga0116231_10010182_pt1 | contig 15323 bp, 13 predicted proteins | sample S1TSphgellanicum_2_FD_89695 | JGI IMG/M metagenome (GOLD analysis project Ga0116231, IMG submission 89695) | Host-associated microbial communities from peat moss isolated from Minnesota, USA - S1T2_Fd - Sphagnum magellanicum MG | ecosystem: Host-associated > Plants > Peat moss > Unclassified...
CCGACGCCGGCGCACCTTGCCCCTACGCTGGACAGCCGCCAAAAAACAATGTGCAGACAAACACTTAGGAACGAAGGTCCGGTAGCAAGGCAACTCGCTTTATCTTGCCCTCTTATTCGCCCTGATCTTCGGGACTGATCTCGAACTCAGAACATGCCCGTGCCCCGGATCAAAACCGTAGACGCACCGTTGCTAGAAAGAGCTATTCTGCCCTAAATGGCGCAATGGATCGCCACGGGAATCGGCCATGAAAACCATGTCGGCGCGCGAGGCGAAGAACGCCTTTGGGCTGATGATCGACACAGCGCGTGCAGGCCCTGTGCTGATCGAAAAGCATGGGCGCGGCGTCGTGGTGGTGGTCGCGGTGGAAGAATACGAGCGGTTGACCACCACGCCGACGGCGGATCGGCGGACTGCGCAGAATGATAAGAAGAGTTGAATGCCCGTGCTGAGTAGGCTCACCCGAGACGATGATATCCGTGCCGCGCACCGCGTGTCTTACCGCTTGCTGGAGGAGGCGCCTGCGCTGTCGGCGGGCGATCCGGCAACAGGAAATATGTTGATCCAGGGCGACAATCTCGACGCGCTAAATGCTCTGCTGCTGTTACATGCCGGGCGGCTAAATTTCAGCTTTATCGGCCCCCGGTCCACCACGTGGTCAGCGTTCGAACCGTACGATCACGACCGGGCAGCCGAATGGGACAGCAGCACGATAGCGGTAATCGAGTATTCCAACCTGCCAATTAGTGAGCGTCTATTAGTCTGATAGACGGTGGCATTTGCAAGTAATGGGGGTAATTTTGGCACTGTTCACGACAAGCAACTATCCGTTGGTGGCGCTGATCGAGGATATCGACCTCGGCAAGATCGGCCTCCCCGAATTGCAGCGTCCCTTCGTCTGGCCGAATGTCAACGTCCGCGACCTATTCGATTCGCTCTACCGCGGCTATCCAGCGGGATTCCTGTTGTTTTGGGAGACGGGCGTTGGTGCTGGATTGAAAGGGATCGGCACCAAGAACGCTCAGGCCGCGCCGAAGCTTGCCATCGTCGATGGTCAACAGCGGCTAACCTCACTCTATGCAGTGGTAAAAGGCGTCGAGGTGCTCCGCGCCAATTTCAAGAAGGAACGCATCCAGATCGCGTTCAACCCTTTGTCCGGGCGCTTCGATGTCGCCGACGCCGCGATTCGCAAGGACAAAGCGTTCATCCCGGACATCTCGATCCTCTGGCAGCCGGATTTCAAGCCGAGCGCATATCGTAAGGAGTTCCTAAAGCAGATTCGCGATGTGCGCGAGATATCCGACGATGAAGCGGAGCAGATCGAAGGGGCGATCGACCATCTCCGCAACCTTCTGCACTACAGCTTTGTCGCGCTGACGCTCTCCTCCACTGTTGACGAGGAAACGATCGCTGAAGTGTTCGTGCGAATCAACGGCAAGGGTAAGGCGCTCAATCAGGCCGATTTCATCATGACGCTGATGTCGGTCTTTTGGGACGAAGGGCGCGCGGAGCTGGAAGCCTTCGCGTTGGCTGCAACCCGGCCTTCGGACGGGCAGGCGTCGCCGTTCAACCATTTCATCAAGCCTTCGCCCGACCAGCTTCTCCGCGCTACCGTCGGCCTGTCGCTCAAACGCGCCCGGCTGGAAAATGTCTATGGCGCGCTGCGCGGGCGCGACGCCAAGACGGGCCTTGATGATCCCGAACGCCGCGATGCCCAGTTTGCGCTGATGCGCGACGGGCAGAAGGCTGCGCTCAACCTCGCCAACTGGCACCATTTCATGGATGCCCTGAAGCTCGCGGGCTATCGCAGCGAAAAGATGATCAGTTCGGGGACGACGATCATTTTCAGCTACGTCCTCTATCTTATCGGCCTGCGTGACTATGGCGTCGATCGCGTGACGATGCGCCAAACGATTGCCGAATTCTTCTTCATGGCGACGCTGACGGGGCGCTACACTAATTCCCCCGAAACGCGGTTTGAGAGCGACTTGTCGCTCATCCGCGACCTGTCCGATGGCGTAGCATTTCTGGCGCGGCTGCGTGAACTCTGCACCACGACGCTGACTGGCGACTACTGGACGATCACCCTGCCGAGCCAGCTTGCCACATCGGCTTCGCGAAGCCCGTCGCTGTTCGCCTATCAAGCCGCGCTCATCAAACTGGACGCCAACGCGCTCTATAGCCCGCTGAAGATCTCCGCGATGGTGGATCCGGCGGTGAAAGGCACCAAGGCGGCGCTCGAACAGCACCACCTCTTCCCGCGCGGTTACCTGGAAGAGACAGGGATCGACGACCTCAAGCAAATCAATCAGATCGCCAATTTCGCCGCCGTGGAATGGCCAGCGAACATCAAGATCGGCAAGAAGCCGCCTGCCGACTATGTCCCGCCGCTTGATCACGCCATGAGCGCCGATGAGCGCGACCGGCTCTATGGCTGGCACGCGTTGCCTCCGCTGTGGTGGGAACTGCCGTATCACGAATTTCTGGTCCAGCGCCGGGTCCGTATGGCCGATGTGATCCGTCAGGCCTGGGAACTTCTGACAGTCGGTTCCGCACCCGCTGCGGCAGTCGCCCCCATTGCCATCGCTGATCTCATCGCTGGCGGCGAAACGGGTGCGGTAGAGTTTAAATCGACCCTGCGGATGAACCTGCACACCGGCCAGGTCGATGACAAGATTCAAGTGTCAGCACTGAAAACGATCGCGGGTTTCCTGAACGCCAAGGGTGGAACGCTGCTGATCGGCGTTGCCGACGACGGCGAAGTGCTTGGCCTCGATGCCGACGGTTTCCAAAACGAGGACAAACTCGGACTGCACCTTGTCAACTTGGTAAAAGATCGGATCGGCGAAGTCTTCCTCCCATACATCCACCCCCACTTTCAGGATGAGAATGGCGCAAGGGTTTTGGCGATCCGCTGCGAGAAGGGGCCGAAAGCGGCCTTTCTCAAGGACGGGAATTTGCAGCGATTCTTCGTGCGGGGCGGGAATGCGACGACCGAATTGTCCGGCGCGTCGGTCACGGATTACGTAAAGCAGCGGTTCGGCTAGCAAGCCATCATAGTGGTATGGCGTATTCGTAGTGATCATCGCTATCGGTCGCGGCCCGCCAAGGGGCAGAAATAACCACATCATGAAACAATAGACATTATCACGCCCCCGAAATTTGGTTCAGATGGGCGGCCGAAGCCGTAATTTCCTTATGTTTCGTGGCTTTCCCGTAATCAACGGCAGACAAGCTTCCGCCAACGAGCCGTAAACTGGGCTTTAACCGGGAAACGCCGCATCCATATAAACCTGGTGAGGCAAATTAATTCACAATAGATCAACGCCGAAATCCCTGCGAAATTTCGCCGAGAGGAAACTGCCAAATCCATGCAAAGAGACCTGATTTACGATATCGGCTTGCATCGCGGTTTGGATTCCAAATTCTACATGCAAAAAGGCTTCCGCGTCATCGGCATAGAAGCGTCATCGCCGTTATGCATGCTTGTCCGGCAAGCACATCCGGATGAAATCCTGCAAGGGCAGCTTACGATTCTGGAGCGCGCATTGCATCGCCGGTCCGATGAAATGGTCAGTTTTTTCATCAACCCCGAGAAGGATGACTGGGGCAGCTTGGAGCGGGGCAGTGCCGAGAAGGGCGTTGGTTCCGCGGTTGAAGTCTCCGCGCGCACAATTTGTTTCGCGGATATCGTAGCGGCGCATGGCGTGCCCTACTACATCAAATGCGATATCGAGGGTGGCGACGCGATATTCGTCGAGAGCCTTCTGACAACGGCGATAAGACCAGCTTTTGTATCGATTGAAGCCACCAACGCCGACGATCTCGCCGGGCTTCGCGCCTGCGGCTATGATAAATTTCAAATCGTCAATCAGTATACGAATCCATGGACAAAATGTCCGTTCCCGGCGCGCGAGGGGACATTTGTTGATGCGACATTCACGCATGAGACGAGCGGATTATTTGGCAGGGAGCTGGCGTTTGATCGCTGGGACGATTTCGCGGTCGCCATGAAAAAATTCATCGACTGGTTTGATCTACGCAACCGCGATCCAAATCTCGCCATCGGGTGGCTCGATGTGCATTGCTGTATGGCCGCCAGCCTGCGCCATTGAGGGCTATCGGCACGATCCTGGCAGCCGGGCGCGGTGCCATGGCGGGAGCTCGCCTTGGTAAACTTCCCTCGCCAAGCCGGTATGTTTATACTTGGCCAGCCAAAGCCGCCATAAATTTATCCGATCGAGGTATAATTTGTCCGAACACGCTGATCTAGACCCCGCATTCTTGCCGATCCTGGAAAAATCTCAGCCCGCGACGATGACATCGGTGGAGCGGCTCTACGCGCTGTATAAGGCCGTTGAGTATTTATCCGCCGCTAAAATTCAAGGCAGCTTTGTGGAATGCGGCGTGTGGCGCGGCGGCTCAATGATGTGCGCCGCCTTGTCGCTGCTGCGCGCTGGGGACACGTCCCGGCCGCTTTATCTTTACGACACCTATGAGGGGATGGTGCCGCCCGACACGATCGATGTCGATCTATCCGGGCGGCCAGCCAGCACGCAACTCGCTGCCGAGCAGCGCAGCAAGGATAGCTATATTTGGGCATATTCGCCGCTGGAAATTGTGCGGGAAAATATCGAATCAACCGGCTATCCCGCGTCAAATGTCCATTACGTGAAGGGCCCGGTCGAAGATACAATCCCGGCGACGATGCCGGAATCTATTGCGTTATTGCGGCTGGATACCGACTGGTATTCTTCAACATTTCACGAGCTGCAGCATTTGTTTCCGAAATTGGTCAAAGGCGGCGTTCTGATCATTGATGATTACGGCCATTGGCAGGGAGCGCGGCGCGCCGTTGACGAATATTTTGCCGCGAGCGAGGTCAAAATTCTGCTTAACAGGATCGATTACACAGGCCGTATCGCGGTGCGCCCGTAAGCATTCTAGAGCGCGTTCAGATCGACGCATACGCGCCGCTCTGAACGCGCTCTCATTCTTTGATAAGAGACTGATTCACGTTTTCGGTCGCCGCGCGTTGCGCGGCAACCTCAAACGATCAGGCTCCAGATCGCGATGACATTCTGTGGGATCGCAAAGCGATTCCACAGAATGTCATCCGTCCCTAACGGCCACTCTGCCGCCGCACCGCGGGGCGCAGGGCCGAGACGGCGCGCAGCGGGGCGGTCAGCCGCCACGAGGTGGAGGCCGCCACCGCGGCCATTTGTTCACGGGCAATCCTCTCATTCTCCCGGATTTCAACGAACATCCCCGCCACAATCTGGAAGGCCGCGCGCAGAGCCTCAGCGTTGCGGGCTGCCTCGCTCGCATCTTGCGTCTCCGGATATTGCGCGAAGCAATCGCTGAAAAGCTGGTCGCGGCCAGGAAACCACCGGCGGCGGACCCGTTCATTGCTGGCGGCGAACTGGCGGTAGAACGCCTGGGCTTGCGCGCGGGCGGGGCGGCGCGGTTGCCCGGAGAGATATTGCTCCGCGACATAGATGCAAAAATCCCGCAGCTCGGAGTTCATCGGCGCTTGCGTGTCATCATTGGCGCTGGCCAAATGCCGGTTAAGGCCCGAAAGAAACGCCTGAAATTCCGCCGGCAAAGCCGGGTTACGCCGCACCGGACCGGGGTTGAGGCTGGCCGGCAGGCCGCAACTGGCCAGAAAATCCGCCACCACATCCCCGCCTTGCGTGGCGTCCGGCTCATAGAGCCGGGGGCGCATCGCTTCGGCGCCAAAAATTCCGGCGTAGCGCTCCAGCAGCGCGTCGAAATCAAAATAATAATTCAAGCTCGCATCGGCGGGCATCCCGCCAGCGCCGTCCGATGGCGTCACTGGCGGCAGGATGGCGTATGACATTTCGCCGTAGCGCAGGCGCGTCGAGTAAAAACTGCACGCCATCTCATCCTGCCGGCGCAGATAGACCAGAACCTCGATGCGCGAAACATGCGGCGCCAGCAGCGCGTGCAGCCTAGCCACCTGGTCGCGGGTGACGAGGCGGCTATGGCAATGCTCGTTGGAGAAGATGACGGTATGAATGGTCTCCGGCATCGCCGCCATTTCATCGGCAAACTCCTGGACGAACCGGTCAGGATCGAAATGCGGACCGGTGATATCGGTGCTGTTGGCAGGGGCGGCAAAGCTCGCGAGGGCGGTGTGACTCTCGCTGCCCGGCGCAACCGGATACCACACGCCGTATTGCGGGAGCTCCTGGCGCTTTGCGGCAAGCAGCGCCTGGATTGCGGACGTGCCGGTCTTCTCGCAGCCGATATGCAGAATGGCAGAACGCGTCTTCGGCAAGTTTGCACTCCTGAAGGGCGGTTATGACAGGTTTCTTAACCATTTTATTTATGGTCGCCTGTCACCGTTCTGCAATAGATAAAATTTCTTTGGTCTGGTTAATAATTGGAAATTTGTGTCGTTCTGCCTCCCGTCCCGCGAGATAAATCTTCCATGATATAGGCTTGGGCCGCTCTAGATATATTTTATAGGCGGATTCAGACATTCCGTGGGATCGCATAGCGATTCCACGGAATGTCATCCGGCTCTAATAATTGGCGAGCCTAAGCGGCGTCTTATGCGGGAATTCAATAAAAACCTTATCCCAGCTCGGCACATGCGCGTCCAGCGTGTCATCATAGGGCGCAAACCGCTTCAAATAGCGGTTATGGATGCCGGGCAGCCCCCAATCAGGCTCGGCGCGGTCTTCTGTCTGCAGCACCAGGACCACAAAACCGCCGCCGCTGTGATAGCGTTGCAGCAGGCTTTGAATCCGCAAAGCCAGGCTGCGCGCCTCCGGCGCCTCGCATTTAAAAAAATACGCGGTCCGGCCGGGGGACGCCGCATTCTTTCTGAACGACTGAATAAAATATTGCGATTTCTGGCGCAGCGCCGCGAGCTTTAACCCGAAATCCGGCGCCGCCTTGAACCTCTCCACATCAAACTCATGGTGCAGAAAATAGCCGTGCGCGGCATCGCGCACCAACGCCCCGCCGGTATGCAAAGTCAAATTTTCCGGCTGCAGAATGCCCGCGAAATCCGCCGATAACAGCGAAAGCAGCGCCTCCGGATCGGTATAGTTCCAGTTGAAAAAGCCGCTCTCCTGAAATCCAAGAACCCGCTTGAACTGAAACCCGATTTCGCAATCCCGCCCGAGCGAGGCGTAACGGTCGAAAAACGCTCTATCTCTCATCGTCATTCCGTCCTCTAGCGCGTGATGGATGTATGTGAAGGCAAGGGCAGGGGGCTTCGGGGTCGCTGCCGGCAGGTAAATTCGTTGACGGCCCGGGAAGGGCCGATACCGCCAGGTTTAAGCCCAAATAAGCCGTTCGCTTTTTGCACCCATACGGAGCGGCCGATTCACAACAAACCGACCCCAACGCCCCCTCAAACCGAAATCTGCAGCCCGCGCCGCATATCCGCAACCGTCCGCGCGATCCCCTCGGCAAACGGCACCAGCGGCGACCAGCCCAGCAGCTTGCGCGCCCGTTCAATCGACAAGATGCTCACCGGCACGTCAATCGGCCGCGGTGCCGTCCGGCTCACATTCAGGCTGCGGCCCAGCTGCGTTTCCAGCTCGCTGACGATGCCGTTCAAACTCACCCCCATCCCGCTGCCAATATTAAAAATATACATTTCATCGCGCGGGGCGGCCGCCAGCCGCACCAAACAATCCGCGACATCCCCGATAAACACATAATCCCTCACCACCTCGCCGGTGCCCCAGATGGTGATCGTACGCTCTCGCAGCGCATTGTCGATAAAGGTGGTCACCGCCCCCTGGCCGTGCGAGAGATTCTGCCCCGCGCCATAAGGGTTGGCGATCCGCGCGATCCGGCAATCTATGCCATGCATGGCGCGGTACAGGCTGAAATAGGTCTCCGCCGCCGCCTTGCCGGCGCCATAGGCGTTGATCGGCGCAACCGGATGGGTCTCGCGCACCGGTGTCTCGTGCAGCTTGCCATAGACCGTGCCGCCGGAGGACGAAAAAATCACCCGGCCCCCGCCGCGCCGCTGCAGCGCATCCAGCAAATCGATCACGGCGCCGACATTGCTGCGCAAATCCCCGCCCGGGTTGGCGTTCGCGCTCGCGGGCAGCGAGCCCCAGGCATAATGGTGCACCACGTCCATCCCGGCGATCACCCGGTCCCAATCGGCTGAGCCCAGTTCCAGGAACTGCCAATCAATCTGCCCGGCGATCTCCGGGGGAAATGCCCGCTCAGGCGCCCGCCGGCCGGCGAGCGAGACGCGGTGCCCGGCCGCGGCCAGGCGCAGCGCCACGTGCCGGCCGATAAAACCGCCACCGCCCAAAATCAGATGGCGCTCGCTCAACGGCGCCAGCCATAGGAGGCGAGCGGCGTGGTCCACGCAATCGCGGCGTGATCATCGCATAGCTGCATTTGCGAGCCGCGCCGCCGGCGCTTGAAATGCACGGTGCCCGGCACCGGCCGGTGGTCGATCCCGGCGCCATAGGTCACGCAGTTCCAGTGCCAATCCTCATGGCCGAAACCGTTTTTCAAATCATTCGGGCGGTAGGGGTAGCGCTCATAGATGCGCCGCGCCGCGAAGGTCAGCGCGTCCCAGTAATTCGCGAGCCGCATATAATCGGGGTCAAACCCCGGGGATTTGGAATCCACATGCCACCACATTTGCCGGGCCTGGCCGAACACGATATTGACCTGCGACTGGGCGATCGTGCTGTCCGGTTCCACGGCGCAAAATTGGTGGGCCGCCACCAGCCAGTTGCGCGACCAGAGATCATCCCCATCGAGAAACCCGACAAACCTCCCTTGCGCCGCCGCCACACCGGCATTGCGCGCCTGGCCCGGGTCGCCGCAATCGGTGACCAATATCTTGTGGCGCGCCGCCCCGCCCTCGAATTGCGCCATCGTCGCCGCATCCGGCCGGTCCAGCACGATCAGGCTTTCCACCTCATGCCCGGCCTTGCGCGCGGCCTCAATCGCCTGCTCAAAACTGACCAAAGACGGCCCCGCCAGCACGCCTTCCGCATGCGCGTTCAGGATCGCGCTGATCTCCACACCGCCGCTCATGGCGCCATCTCCGCATCCAGCAGCGCGCCCAGTGCCGCGTCATAGACCTGCTCGTTATAAATGCTCGCCACCCTGGCCTGCAGCGCCTCGGCCCGCCGCGCCGCTTCGGCCGGTGTATCAAGCGCTTCGCGTAAGCGCGCGACATAGCCCTCCGCCGTCGCGTCCGCCGCCACCGGCCAGCCGGTATCCTCCCGGATCAGCTCGGGCACGCCGCCCACGGCGCTCGCCACCATCGTGACCCCGCGCGTCGCGAGCTCGATGATGGTGGTGGGCATACCCTCCCATAACGCCGTGTAGAGCCAAGCCCCGGCTTCAACCAAGGGCAGCTCGTCAAAGCTGTCGAAGCTGCCCTGCATCCGCACATTGCCGGGCAGGGCGCTTAAATCCGGCGGCGCGTCGAGCAACGCCGCCCCCCAGCAGCGGAACTCCACATCCGGCATCAGCCTGGCGATCTCCAGCACCAGGTCAAAGCGTTTTTGGCGGTCCAGCCGGCCGGCCCACAGCACCAGCTTGGGGGCAGGCGCCGCCGCCCGCGTCAGCCGCTCAACCGCAACGGCCGGCACCCGCAAGGCCGTCTGCGCCGGGGTAAACAGCGGCAAAATCCGGCGCGCCACCCCCGCCGGCAGCCGGTACATCGCCACCAGCTCATCGCGCAGATACGCCGTATCGGTCAAAAACGCCGTAATGCTGCCCACGGTGCCGGCGAAGAACATCGCCGGGTAGCCCGCCCGCAGGCCGGAGGCGGTCTGGTCCCAGCAGAACATGTACGAATAGGTGGCGAGTGTGCTGGCGAGGTTGCGGCCATAATCCCGCAGCGCGGTCCAGCACAGCCGGCTATTGACGTTGAACACCCGGCGCGCGGTCAGCCCGCGGAACATCACGCGCAGCAAATGTGTCGCCACCGGCTCCGCCAATGGCTTGAAAACATCCGAGACATCCACGCAATCAGCCGCCGCCGGCAGCCAATTGGCCCGCTCGAAATGCGGCTGGTCGGTCCGCAGCACCAGCACGCGCTCACCTGGGCGGATGCGCAGCAGCGCTCGCGCCAGCAATCCCGCCACAAGGTCCGCCCCGCCCGTGCGAATCCACGGCACGCAAATGATGCTGTCATAATGCGTGGCGGGCAGCCGGCGGCGGATCTCGGCATGGGCGCGGGCGGCGATGTCATGAAATGGCGGGAATATAATGTCCTGGATATCAATGATCTCACCCACGTCGGGTTCAATCGCCTGGGCGTCCCGGATGATCGCCGCCAGCTGCTCGCCGCGCAAAAAATCATTCAATTGGCGCTGATCGGTAACCTGCAAACCGCCGCCGAAACTGCCGGCCATGCCCGGCGCATCCAGCCGGTCCGAGACCAGCTTGGCGACACCCCGCACCAGGCGGGACTGCGCGCCATCGGCCGAGAGACGCTGCAAGGCGGCGCGGCGCGCCCGCAATTTTTGCGGCAATCGCAATGTCACCGTCCACCATAAAAGCTTGGCGCCACCGCGCAGCAGGCGCGCCTGGCGCGGATGCCGGGCGGACCAGCGATGCAGCCGCGCGATCACCCGCCAACTGATGCTGGATTCGATGGCCGCCAGCTTTGCTTGCGTCTCTTGCAAAGCGCGATAGGCCGCCTGCGCGTCATTGAACTGCACGAACGCATTATGCTCAGCCGCTTCCGCCCGTTCACGCTCGCGCCCCACCCGTGCCTCCACGCTCCATTCCAGCGCCTGGTAGGCCGCACGCAGCTCGGCGGTCTCTGAATCCCGTCCCCGCGCCGAGGCGAGCGCGCTCACCAGCGCGTCCTCGGCGGCTTGGCCGCGCGCCATCGCGGCGGCCAGCAGCGCCTGTGCGTCCATCCCCGGCCGCCACGCATCGCTCTGCGCGGCCTGGGACCGCTCCCAGCCGCTCACCCGGTACCCCGACAGATGTGCCGGCAAGGTCCATGGCACGCTCGGGTCCGGCACGTGCTGCACCGGCTGGATGTCACCGCGCCACGCCACCCCCATAATCTGCATGGTCTGATACAGCATCGTGTTCCAACCGGCGTCACGCAGCGCATCCAACCCCGCCGCCACGTAAGGCGAGGCCAAATCGTGAAACAGGATCATCGCCGTGCCGGCGGCATGGCGCATTGCGGCCAGCGCATCGCGCCGTGGCGCGTCCCCCTCATGGTCCCCGTCGATGAAGATCAGCGACCATTTTTTGCCGGTGCTGGCCGCCAGATTATCGATCGCGGCGGGGCTATAGCCGTTATGGAACGTCACTTTATCCAGCACACCGGCTTCCCGGCAGGCATGACGGACATCCTCGGCGACCGCCGGGTCGTCAAAAATCGGGTCGATAATGTCGAGATGCCCGGCACCCAGCGCGATATGCACGGCCGACCAGCCGCGCCAGCAGCCGACCTCCAGGCAATCACGGTCATGAAACAGCAGGGCATTGTTGTGCAGAATCGCGGCCTCATCACGCGTCGCGAAGCCGACCAGCGGGTAGCGCCCGTCAGTGTACCAATTCTGCCCCACCCAGCGGCGCAGCCACGGCCATTGCGGGACCGCGCTATCGCCCACGATCATATGCGGAAACGCCGCGTCCGGCATCACCAGGGCCAGGCCGGGGGAGATGTAGTCATGCGCGGGCAGCGCCGCGCCGGCGCTGGTCCGGTCGGTTGAATCGGCGGCGGTTGGCGGGCTTTCAGGCATCGAGCGTTTCCCAACCTATCAATAAAATCTGTCAGAGCGCCCCAGGCGGGCATATGCGATGATGTCCTTGGGGGAAGCCCATTGAGTTTGCAAGGGTAAGCGGGGCGAAGACAGCGGTCGCTTTTCTGACGAAAAGCGGCTGCCTTGACGCCTCGCGCGCTCCTCGGCCAATCATATATGTTTATGTCCCCAGCGCCGTTCCTATCGGTCATCACCCGCACCCAGGGCAAGCGGCCGCATACCTTGGCCGAGGTGCTCACCTGCCTCGCCGCCCAGACCGACACCGATTTTGAGCTGCTCGTCATCGGCCACCGTCTGGACCAGGCGGGCAGGGCGGCGGTTGACCAGGTGATCGCGGATGCGCCGCACTGGCTTGCCGCAAAAATCCGTCTCATCCTGGTCGAGGACGGCACCCGCACCCGCCCGCTGAACGCCGGCCTGCGCGCCGCGCGCGGTGACTATATCGCCGTGCTGGACGATGACGACGCGGTATTCGCCCATTGGGTCGAAACCTTCCATGCCCTCGCCAGGGCGTCTCCCGGGCGGATGCTGCGCGCGCTGACCGCCCGGCAGACGGTGGATACGGTGATGGTGCAAGGCGCGCTCGGCCTGCGCGCGGAGGGGCCGCCGGAAAGGCTCTATCCCGCGCGCTTCAATTTTTTTGATCACGTGCTGGAAAATCGCTCGCCCACGCTCTCGCTCGCCTTCCCCCGCGCGGTGATCGCCGCGCACGGCATCGGCTTCGATGAATCCCTCACCACGACCGAGGATTGGGATTTCATGATGCGCGTCGCCTGCGCCGCCGGCGTGGCCGAGGTGCCGGAGGTCACCTCGATCTATCGCTGGTGGGGGACGGGTGAATCCTCCCGCACCCTGCATGATGACGCCGAATGGCGGGCCAACCATCAGCGCATCTGGGACAATTGGAACGCGGCACCTTTTACGCTGCCGGCCGGCATGCTCGCCGAACTCGCCAAGCTGCTGCAGGAACATGCCGATTTCCGCGCCGAGCTGCGCCGCCTGCGCCATGAGGGCGTGAAGGTCGCCCCCCTGCCGGGGCTGACCATCAGCGACACCCAGCCATTGCTGCACGCCGCCAGGGGCGAACTCGCACAGATTCTCAGCTCGACCTCCTGGCGCGTCACCGCCCCGCTGCGCTGGCTGCAAGCACGGCTCGGCATCATCCAGCCATTCGGCCTGGCCGATATTGCGGCGCTGGACGCTGAACAGGCCGAGGCGCGGGTGCTCCAGCTGCGCCAATCCGCCAGTTGGCGCCTCAGCAAGCCGGTGCGTGCCTTGCGGCGCTGGCGCGGCCGGCGGTGATGACGGACTCCCTTGCGCCCGCGGCGCGGATTTTCCTGCACCCTCCGGCGCGCCTTCAGGTTCAGGCCGTGCTCAACAATCATGCCGCGCGCCGGCTGGAGCCGGCGCTGCTTAGCCTGGTCCGGGCGGCTGAAATCGCCATGGCGGAGGGGCTGGTATCCAATATGCACCTCGCTCTGGGCGATATCTCACCCAGCCCCTGCCTGGATCAAACGGCGCAGGCCGCCCTGGCCGCGCTCTGCGAGGGGGGGATGTCCTTCAGCTACGAGCATTTCGGCCCCGATCCCGGTCCGGCCGGCGGCCATAACCGGCTCGCCGCGCGCGCCGGCGCGGATTTCATCATGGTGCAGAAAGCCGATGCCGTGCCATCCCCCCGGCTCATCCTCAACCTGCTCAAAGCCTTTGCCGCCCCCGGCATCGGGATGGCCGAAGCCAAACAACTGCCGCTCGAACATCCTAAAGACTACGACAAGCTCACCGGTGAGACCGGCTGGGTGGACGGCACATGTTTTCTGATGCCCCTGGCGCTGTTCCGCTCCGCCGGCGGTTTTGATTCGGCCAGTTTTTTCATGTGCCGCTATGATGTCGATCTCTCATGGTCGGTCCGGCTGGCGGGCTATAAGCTGATCACGCAACCCGCCGCGGTGGTGTTCCACGACCAGCTTCTGAGCCCGGCAGGCGAATGGCTCCCGGACGATACAATGCGCCGTTCCGCCGCCGAGGCGTCGCTGATGCTGGCCTATAAATGGTCCCGTATGGATATTCTCAGCAAAATTCTGGCAGATTTCCGGCAGACCGGCGATCAGCATCTCCTGCAAGCGGTGCAAGATTTCACGCGGCGGCAAGACGGGGGCAGCCTGCCGGCTCAGCTCGATCCAGATCACAATATCGCATATTTCGTGCAAGGCACCCACGCGCCGCAGCGTTTCGCGCGGCACCTTCCTGCTGAATCCGCCGCAAGTGCCGGTGCCGGTGCCAAACCCATGACATGACGGATTTGTCATCGCCAGTCATTCTGTGTTGGGTATTTAACTAAGTTTAAGAGATATTTAAATAAATATCGCCATAATCTTATCTACTTCTTTTTATAATAGACATCCGGGGAGGCCGTTAGCTCTCCTATAAAGCCCGTTTCTGTTGCTCGCGTTGTTGGATGTCTTTGACCATAGGTTGAAATAGGGGCTGCTTATCTTTGCATGATTTGGTTCATAGGCTGAATGCCCCCGAGACGGTGGTGATTCTCATAAACTGGCATGGCGCGGATGAAACGCTGCGATGCCTGGAGGCCGTCGCAAAACTTGAAGGCCCGCGGCCATTTGTGATCGTGATCGAAAACGGCTCAAAAGATGAGTCCGCCGCGCGCCTGCGCGAATCCGCATTGATCGACAAGCTGATCGAGAGCCCGGTCAATCTGGGCTTCGGCGCCGGCTGCAACCTCGCCATCGCGCATGCCCGCACGCTCGGGCCCGCGTTTATCTGGCATTTGAATAACGACGCGCGGCCGGAGCCACAAGCCTTGCAGGCGCTCGTCGCCACCGCCCGCGCCAACCCCAAAGCCGGCGCTGTGGGCTCGGTGCTCTATTCCGACCCGCAATGCCGCAAGTTCGAGTGCTGGGGCGGCGGAAAGATCGATTTCCGCACCGGCCAGCCCAGGCATTTGAAAAAACCCGGCACGCCAGACTACATCACCGGCGCCTCCTTGCTCTGCAGGACAGACGCGATTCTGGAAATCGGCGGCTTCGATGAGCGGTATTTCCTGTATTGGGAGGATGCCGATCTATGCTTCCGTCTGCGCCGCGCCGGCTGGCAAATCGCGGTCGCCCCAAACTCCCACATCTTCCACGCAGCATCGGTGTCGGCCAACAAAGCCGGGCGGCAGGTCATTCGTTGCTATAATAGCGGGGCCATTCAGTTCTTCCGCACCTATGCGCCGCACCCGCTGCGCCCCATCATATTCAATTTCCTCTATCGTTTCTGCGGCCAGTTGCGCGCCGGACAGTTCAAAAACGCCTGGACCCTGGCTGCGCTCTATTGGACCGCCTGGGTTCTCAACCGCCCGGTCATGCGCCGGAACGGCCGGCGCGACAGCGGCAAGGCCCCGCTCGCCGATCAATTGATCATGTAACCGGTCATCCGGGCCTAGAGCGCGATGACATGAAGTCGATCCATGAAATGGATCGCCTTCATGTCTGAATCGCCCTCTAGATATATTTTAGAGGCGGATTCAGACATTCTGTGGGATCGCATAGCGATTCCACAGAA
>Ga0116231_10010183_pt1 | contig 15322 bp, 3 predicted proteins | sample S1TSphgellanicum_2_FD_89695 | JGI IMG/M metagenome (GOLD analysis project Ga0116231, IMG submission 89695) | Host-associated microbial communities from peat moss isolated from Minnesota, USA - S1T2_Fd - Sphagnum magellanicum MG | ecosystem: Host-associated > Plants > Peat moss > Unclassified...
AAATCACTTTTATAAATAATTATAAATGATTATGTTTATTAAATCTAAGTGACACTAAATAATTATTGTTATAACATAGATTTGTATATTATATAATTTATATTCTTATATTAGAAGAAATCAATTAATTAAATTAATGTAACATTACTTTAAAATCATTGTAATTATTTCAGATAAGAATTAATTAGTATGTGTAGAATTATTTTCTAATTAAACATAGTTATTCACACTTTTTAATTTATAACTTCAAACTTGAGTTGAAAATTTGGAAAAATAATAGTGTAATTAAAATAATTATTTTATTTATTTTAATTTCACGAATTATTATATAATAATATTATCTTAAATTTTTTTGTGATTAATCATCGATGACAAATATTTTATAATAATTATGAAAATTAATGTTATGTTTAACAAATTATTGTATTTATAGTTAATAATTACCAAGAGAAAAAAATTACTTGACCTATAATAATTTTTATAACAATAAATGTAATTATGCAGTAAGTAATGTAATTAGTTGAATAATAAAATTAAAAAAATTCGTGTAAGAATTTACAATCTAATAACAATTTTTAATTCATTACTTATGATTTTAAAATAAATATTTAAAATATTTAACATTTAATTTATAGTCATTAAATTATTTTTACATTAATTATATTATATATAATTTGATCAGATTTTAAAAAGTAATAAAATATTTTTTCTATTTAATTATTTATGAGTTATGTATTATAACTTGTTAGTAACTAGATAGTTAGTTTGTTAAATATTAAGAAGTTATTACTTATTTAAGTAATTGATAATGAGTACTAAATATTTGTAGTGTATAGTTTATAATTTAAATATATGTAAATTTAATGATTATTAATTAAATGATTATCTGATTATCTAGTACTTGAATTGTTTAAAAATCTAAAAACTAAAAAAATAAGGCATGAAGAAAGTTTTCAAATTACAATTTAGTTTGTAAAAAAGTTGCAACTTCAAAACTTATCCCATATTGTTTGTTCTTCATTTCTATTTTGAACATTATATAAACAAGGGGGTGTGAGCATACTATTTCACATTAAGAAATTTGTGCACATGGGATGAATTAATCAAAAGGTTAAACCCAAAACAAAAGAACAAATAATGCACAATTCTAAAATACTTACGTCCTCAACCTACTTATCTATTTAGCTAAGTAGGTATCAAGTTTGACTTACCCATCTAGGTCGGCCTATGTACCTACCTACCTAAGTACCTACCTATATGAGTAGATATTTAACTTAGGAAGGTAGAATCTACCTACTTATTTTTTTTACCTAAGTAAATAGGTAGGTAGGTAGGTAAATATTATAGGCATCTATTTATGCACCTACTTAAGTACATACCAACCTAATATTAATATTTTTAATGCCATGTGGCATATTTACATTCGGCCACATGTCATAATATAAGATAATTCAAGTATTTGAATTGAACGTCCTAGATTATTTCAATATAATAATAATAATAATAATAATAATAATAATAATAATAATAATAATAATAATAATAATAATTTAAAAATGAAATATTAAAACACGTCGCAACATATGATTTGCCTTCAATTGTGACTAAAATAGTTGCATCTTAGTCGCATGTGACAATACGTATACAATGGGGTCAAAGTATGAAATGTATTTGTTGATTTTTTTTTTCATATAATACCCTTTGTCATTTGCAATTTGTTTATTATATGCGACTTGTCTTAAGTGACTAAAAGGATTTTAGTTGCAAAATGTTTCTTGTAACGAAAATTTAATCGCAAAGAGTAGTCGAAAATACATGTTTTTCTTCTAGTGGATTGCCCCCATGTTATTTTTCAATAGATTCTTGTAGCACACATGTTAACATTTCTAGTCAAATCAATTGCAATTTTCTCAACTTCAAAACTAAAATAAATAAATTCAATTTGAAGTTTATTAACAATGGGATCTACTTGATTCTAGAACAATTAATCACAAAACACACCTAACACAACAACCCTATTGTAGGCAAATAAACATTGAACCAAGGCAAAAAAATTTGTTCAAAAATTTAAAAACTTGAAGTACATATAAGTTCATGACATTGCAAAATTGTACATAATCACAATTGTAATGAAAGTGGCAAAAGATAATAGGTTCATAATGAACCTTAATAGGTAAAATCAATGAAACATTGTAGTAAGAAAATAACAATTCACTCATCAATGATGGTCGAACTTTGATAAATTCAATGGTATCATTTGACATTTTTGACAATGTTTTTAAATGCAACTTTGACATGATGGTGAAACCTACCACTACCATCCTCCTTGATGTAGCAACACTAAACCCTAAATGGTGGGTGTTCTTGTGAAAAGGTGAGTTTTGAATCATTGGATCCTTTTATTGGATTTGTGACATTTGGCATGAGGTGGAAAAAAAAAAAAAATTGCCCAAAAAAACTTGCAAAGAGTCAAAAAAACTCATCTACCTTTTGCCCTACTTAATAAATTTGCTTCAACACAAGCTTTTTTCCAAAACTGATGGCATTTTGTTGCGAAGGAAGTAGTGCTATGAAATTATTAATTAATCAATAACTTGATCAATATGCTCAAATTAGTATCTGCAAGCCACCCCTCACATTCATGAATGATCCATTTGGATATCTTTAAAAAACATGAACGAAAATGTTTTTTAAAGTTAGTCAACCTTGTCCTTTCCTTTTTCAACATACTATTAGGGCATGAAGCACAATTCAAAGAAAAAATAAATATTAAAATTTTTTTTTACATCTTCTAGCACAATTTTTTCACAGTATTATTGTTATTTATTTTTGGTTTTGTGCACAATGCAAAATGCTCTCCCTTTCTCTTTGCACAGATGTTGGGCATATTAAAACATTTTTCATCTTGCCCAAGAGTAAACATGACAAAGAGCAATTGTTTTTGATTAACCATAGGAGCTGGTAGATCTTATATATAATTTTGAAGTAAACATATTTTAATCTTTTGGGGGGGTTCATGGTGGCAAAGTTTAATAATGTTTAAACCAGGCAGAGTTAGATAAAAAGTTTGGAGAAAGATAATTTAAATGGGCAGCCCTGAATTTTTTTTAAAAATAAAAATAAATAAATTAATAAATAAATTTTAAAAAAAAAATCTCAAGTTTCACAGCTTCTAAGTAAATTATGTAGCTAGCTAATTTGGCCGAGAAATGTCACACTATTGGGCAAGACTGGGATTTCTGGGTTGTTGTATTGTCAGTAGTGTCAAGGGGGGACTTTTTATATAAACTATTTGGGAATATTTTCTAGCCTCAGCATTTTCCTTCCAACCTTCATCCAAATGTGGAGGCAAATTTGAAAACAAGTTGGATGGAGGGAGCGAGTGCTATGTCAACTATTGCAAAGTATTGGGTCTTGAAAAAAAAAATTAAAAGAAAAAAATTCTTGAGTGTGTGTGTGTGTGTGTGTGTGTGTTCATAAATCTGACAAAAAAAAAAAGGTTAATTCACCTAATTAATTGAAAGATTGATTAACCTAATTTGCCGATAAATAAGGATCACTTTAGACAAGGGTCCAATGAAATAGAACCAACCTATTGGATGAGAGTCATAAATTGAACCCACGACAGGCCTTTAGATGAATTGGATCCAAGACCAAAAAAGTGGCAAATTGAGGCTAAACTTACATGGCACCATTTTGGAAGGAAAATCAATTGATTTGAACCACCCCCCAAAATAATAAATTGCTAAAATGGAAAGCTCGTGATGCAAACCCTAAACCAAGATGCAAACTAGGGTTCAACTCAAGGATCCAAATTTGCTTTCAAATGACTCCAAATTGGTTCCCTAAGAATTTGGACCTGGGAACTCCCATCTAAAGTGGGGCCTTGCAACAAGTGTTCTATAGCTGCACCGAACCTCCTACTCCTCCTCCTCCCTTTCATTGTAAGGAAGTGCAGAGATGGAGGGGATGCTATAAGAACCCTGGCATTGGGACCAGGTGCTGAACTGGATTCTGGGCAGCTGGGCATTATTACATCCAAAGAAACCTATTGTTATAATGTTTGGAGAAAATTTTATTATTAATAAATAAATAAATAAATAATAATAATATGTTTTTGAAGGAAGCATATTAGCCTAGTAATCAGTGATATCAATACTGATCATGTTACATATGACACTGATTTATATCACAAATTATGTTTGGATTAGCAAACATGGTGACATCACTGAAGATCTTCATACAATATTTTGCTGATGAAACGAACAATAATTAATACATCACCACCACTTCAACTTCAACTCGACAGTAGTAGTAGTAGTACAAAAATTGAATTTCCTTGAAGACCAAAAAAACCCACTAGAATAATGAATAATAATCCTCCTCCTCTTATTCTTCTTCTTCTTCTTCAATCCTACAATTTGTCAGTTAAGCTTGTGGAGTTGTAAATACAATGCACATTCGAGTAGTCAGCAGACTGGTACATGTCAGCCAAAGTCGTTTGGATGGCATGTTCAGCGCAACAAATCTGTTGTTCTGTTGTTGCTAGCTGCTTGTAAGAAGAAATGCACATATTATTATGATCTGGAAAACCTTTGATTCAACAGCTAAAAACCAACTTGATCCTGTTTGCTATTATTCACAATGCAAGAACTGGGGGACCAGGAAGGAACTGCACGCACTATATAAGCCTATTATATCTGACATATGCCAACCCGACCTGAGTCCCACTTATGGTACTATGGAGGGTTTAGGGTTTAAGGTTCACGCTCTGCATATATATATATATATATATATATATATATATATATGTGCTCACTAGTAAATAATAATAACACTTGTGAGAACATTGTACTTCTGCTGGGTGTTTTTGATTGTGCTAAAGGAAAATAATTCCCAAAGAGAACCGTATCAAATTTCTAGATACTTTGCATCAAACAAATTTCTCATTTATTTTGTTATTACCATCACATGGGTTTCATTTTAACGAAACCCATTCTTTTCTTCATCTGCTATAATGCTATGCAGTGTTTTTTTAGCTAAAAAAAATTATCATTTAGTTTTCTCTTGTAAATGCAACTAATTTTTATTTTTATTTTTTTCCAAATTTTTTATATGTCAAACTTGAGAAAAAAAACCCCTGCCAGAATGGGTTGGTTTTTTTTTTTTTGTTGTTGTCTTGGGTTTCATTTGATTTGATGTACTTTTTACCTGACTAGATTTCATGAATGCACAAACCTAGACCCACTTTAAAGTATATGAAGGGATTTCCGATGTTCCTCCTGATCATCATTTGTGGGCATGTGCAATGTGAAGTTGGCAAGCTCAGAGGGCCAGCCAGGTAGGATTTCTCAAGAGCTACAAGAAAGATACAAAAGATACATCAGATTCTTTTGATTGCTTTCCATCTGTTTGGGAGAGCTAGCTGGTCCACATGGTGGTGGTGTAGTGTTAGTAGGGTCTCTGGGTGCTAATGGAAGAGCATCTCCACCAACACTCCCTATTTGGGTCTCAATAAGTCTATACTAGATCCAATTGTAATCCAACCACATATGGTGTTAATTTTTCCCATCCCCACTCCACTAGTGAGTGCGTGCGTGCGTGCGTTTGTGTGTGTGTTTTTAGTGGCAAAATATTAAACCATGAAATCCTGAAAAAAAAACAAAAAAAAAAAAACCTGAAATATTCTGTTGCAGATGCCTGGATTTTTTACAAGAAAAAACATCTTCAAGAAAATGAAGGGAATTTTGGTTTTTGAAGAAATGATGTCAGAGTTTTTGAACACCTTCTTATTTGGGAGTAGTTGATGATCACTTTGTTGCTTTTTGGAGGTAAAATTGGATAACTTTCTAAAAACTATTGCGAATAAGTGCTAAATTTACCTTGGAATGCTTATTATTGCCTACTCCTACTTCAAAAAATTGAAAAAAAAGAAAAAGAAAACCAATCCCCACATATAAAAATGAAAAATTGGACAACATAAAGTGACAGACTATCTAAATGTCACCACCACTTGAACCAACCATTATAACTAATCAATCAAAATAATCATTTCCTTTTACTAGCCTTCATGGATGCCACTACATCTTGAGCATATTTAGTGTGAGTGTTAGTCTATCCAAACGTTGTACTTCATCCAAAATCATGTGTACATGCCATTTTACGTATATGAATAGAGGTACTATATAAGAGCCTCTCCACCCATACCCCCTATTTGGGCCTCTACCAATGCTTATCACATCCAACATACAAGGGTAGTTGCTCCCCCATATCCACTAAGACACTACATAGAGGTCACGAGTCACGACCGAGGCCAATAAAAAAAAGAAGGTCATTCTCTTTTACCAGCGACCTCAAAGTGTCATGGGCAAAATTAGGAGCTGAAATTGAGTTTCACACAAACCCCTAATAAACTACAATTATTTCAAAGCAAGAACAATGCATGAATAGCCTAGTACGTAGGTTGGTTCAATAACAAGGTGCCTAATAATTATAATAATTTTTTTCATTTACTTTCAGCAATAAAAATAGTAATATTTTACAATTAGGCACTATACTAAAGAATGAAGCTAATGTGCTTGAAAGTTTCATTAAGATTTTTGGCATAGCAAGTATATATATATATATAAAATCAGCAATTTCAAAAAAATTAATTAATGCCTAACTAGGCTAAGTACTATGCTAATGCACATTATTGACACCTTAAGCATGAATCCTAAAACGTAATATAGATGTGTAAGAAATAATGTCATGTGAGCACAACTCTTCAAACCACTAAATTTTTGTAACAATTCTTGTTTGTAGTTATACTGGCAATCATCCATAGGAAGATGTAAAAAAAGTGACATTCATCCCTACAAAGATTTAGCCCAAATCTGGCTATAAACCAGATATGAAATTACAAATCTTTAATCCTCATTCTATACTTTTGGCTACACACAAAAAAACCAAATGTAGAAATTTGACTATTTTAACTTTTTTTCCCCCCTCAATTCTGGCAATTGAAAAATTGCCAAATCATTTTTGTAATTCTAATGTCCCATGTGTTGATTTCACCCATCCTCAATTGATTAGCCTATTAATTCAAGAAAAAAAAAAAACCCAAATGACTAATTTTACTGAAATTCCAAATCCACTTGCCTATTGAGCTTTCACATCATTTAACAAGGGGTGCATCACACTATGGCCTGGCCATTCACATTGAAAAGTATCTTAAGGCGAAAGAAGAATTATGGAAACTCAAATATTTCACCATGAAAAAAATATAATCTTCAAAAAAGTCCTATAAAAGAAACCCAAATCCTTCAAGATATCATAACTCTATAATAACTAATCTCAAGTTTCAACACAAGCCAAAATATACCATCTTTCAAAAATCCTCATATAAAAATAAATAGACCTATTATTATTATTACCTAGGGGCCTATAAAAATCCCTTAAGCTAGCTACTATACTCTATAATGAATCTAAACACAACAATATCCTTGCCTTGGTAGTAGGCAAGGCCAATAAATATTAAGTATCAAAGTGCCTAACCTAACTTGGGCAGGCAGATATAGGAAGGAGGAGGGTATGTAAGTATGTACAAAACTATAGAGCAAGTGTAAGGTGAAGATACTTTGCTTAGAATTGCCTGGCAAGCAAATTGTCTTTTATCTCTTTGCAGAGGCCAAAGCTTTTGCCAGCCAGCTTCAAGTACTATTGTTTCATGGATTATGTGACCCAGCACCAACCAGTGGAATCCTGTCATATAAACCCTCCTACCACCCAGGGTAACTATGCATGTATGTGGTTAAGTATCATATGTAATAAGTAGGAAGTAAGTGGTTATGATTTTAAGTAGGTAAGTACATTAGGCACTTGATAGCTAGCTACTAGGTAGGTAGGTAGGTAGGTAGGTAGATGTACATGCATGGTTAGTATGTACTATGTAATCACTGTAGTTAGCTAATGACTGTGGTTTAGCTATGAGACCAAAATACAACCAAAAAAAGTGTTTTCTGTCCACACATTTTCATCTATCTTGCATGGTATGCTGCTTGGTGTTTGGTTCACTCTTAGCCATTCCCATGAAACTTAAGTTATTGATCTTAAGGAACATATTGTCATCTAAAGAGCATTTCTAAAGATCGGTGGATGAATGAAAGGTATTATTCAATTGGATGAGGAATAGCAATATAATAATAGTGTTGAAAACTATAACTTTGGAATGGCATTTTGGTGCAAGATATTGCACTCTTCTTCTTAAGGCCAATATTTGGCAAAGTGATTGATTGCCTTTGATTAGTCGGTCAGATTGATTGGTTAAAAAGTGTGAAAATTCAAATGGTGTCTTTGTATAAAGTATTGCTCAAATTTCATGTTTATGGGTGGGGTATGGGAACACTTAAATCAGCACTTGATATCTATGATAAATGTAATAAATATTTGATACCAACCCAACTTGTTCGAGATGCTCTCTACACTAATGGACTTGAAGGAACAACCTGGAAAGCTTTTTATCCTTGTAAAGAGCAGGTCCACCCACATCCCCTATTTGAAAAACCTCTGCTACTCGTGCTTATTATATCCAACATAGAGTGTAAATGGGGTCCCCTGGTTATACCCATAAACATGAAAAAAAGGGGACAATAAAAGATGAGAGACTATTTAAAAGCCACCATGTAAGCTAATCATTATGATTGACCAATCAGAAGTAAGTTAAAAACAAAGAAGAAAAGCATTGGGTCTTGTGGACAGACACCCATGTATCGTATTTTAAAAAAAAAGTTTACATAAAATTGCAATGAATTTTGTCCATTTGCTTCCCAAAATAATATATTAATTAGAAAAAGTCCATAACATTTACCTGTGTGTGGAAATAATATATGATTTCAATTAAGGCATGTAACAAGTAGCAACAGCTGGTGCACACAAGAGAAGAAGAAGAAGGAGAACAAGAAGAGAGGGGTAGTACTAGGTAGGTCTGGTAAGCCATGTTAAGTAGTTCACCAAATGTCTGCCAAAAAATTAAAATGAGAGAGAGAGAGAGAGAGAGAGAGAGAGAGAGAGAGAGATGGCCAACTAAGATGGAGTTAGTTGTAAAAGAGTGGCGGGGCCAGCAGAGATCATGAGATGGGAGGAAAAGTGTGGCAGCTGCTGATCTGAGACAATGTCTGTCTGAGCAAGAGAAGATGGAGGGCCATGTGTAGTAGACTAGTAGTACCCAGTGGTGGATGCAAAAATGTTGCAGTGATATGCTGATCAACAGAAGACACCCACCAAAGAAAATTTTAATAATAATTCAAAAAAACAAACCTCACACCTAACCTGAAAGCACCTTGTTGTTGTTGTTGTTGTTGTTCTGTTGATGTGTTTCTTATCCTTCTGTTGTGTATAAACTTTAAACTATAAAACAAGCAGCTCATCATGTAATGGCAAGCTCTGCGAGCTCCGTATGGCAAAGTTCAAACCCCACAACATTAACAGTTCAAATAGGAAATTGCTTCACAAGATGTTCCCAATAAAATGGAACTCGCAGTATTATTGAATCTGCAAACATGTTTGGAAGCTACCGAGGTACATATTATGATAATTCAAATATATATAAGAAATGTTTTCTGAAGTTCCCAATGAAATGATCTTGCAGTCAGAGTTCACAACAATAACACACCTGGGTGATGACTATTCCTCAAAACGTGGGACTGAATACGAAATCTACACATATTGTTCTGTTTGTCACCCCCTTACTTACATACATGCATAGCCAACCAACACATGGGCCAACTGCCCTCACCTGGTGGGATAAGAGAAGCTATTAAAACTTGGGAATAATATTGTTATTGGAAGAAGAAAGTTGGATCAACTCCTTCCTTTCTATGATGACACACACACCTGATTCCTCTTAGCATCACATCCTTCACCAGACACATCCAGACTGATCACTTGTTATGAGGTTTTGCTGCCATTGTAGTCATCAGTCAGGCAATGTGCGCACACATATATTCCATATGTGAATGAACAATTTGTCATGCTGAGGAGATAAATCTTCGATCGTGCCATAAACCTTCAACCCTAAACCCTCAATCCTTTTATTATCTTGGTTCACAAATGCTAAGTAGGCGACAATGCTGTCAGATCTGTTTGTGGTTGGGTTGAACATCAAATCTTCAAAAAAGAAAAAAAAAAGAAAAAAAAAGAAAAAAGAAAACAACCATTAATTTTTATTGAGGATGATTAAAATGCATAATTTTTTTATTGTTAAGTACCCTTCAGGTTTTACCCATGAAATTTTTCTTAGTGTATATTGAGGGTGATTACATATGCATAAATTTTTATTACTACCCATCAAATTTTCCTTAATGATTGACATGGATGGTTTTTCATAGTTTTTCATTCAAGTGGACTACTTCAAACTTTTTTAATTGCATATGTAACCCTAATATGCAACTAATGACCTATAGTAATACACATGCTAGACTACTTACATATCTAAACTACGTACCTATCTGACCTAAGTTTTTATCTATCTATGATTGAAAACACAATAACAAGAGCCAAAAGGGATGTGGACGATGCCCAAAATTGTGTTTTTGAATTTTTGAAAAATCACAAAAAGAATGCAATGATTTGGATTGTCAATTTTTGTATGGGAGTAGGTCCTGTTATTTGTAATAGGTGTCACATATGCTAGCTAAAGTCGAGGTGTAACCTAGGTGTCACATGACATGCCTTAAATGCTTTGTGATTGATGTCATCTAAGCATACATGCTTAATGGCATAGGTGGTCTAGCTTAGGTGCCATATGATTTAGGTTTAGCTTCATGCTTAGCCTAAGCGATACATAGGTTACATTGGGTAATATGTTAAGTTATTAGGTAATAAATTAAGTTCACAAGTAATAGGTTAGGCTAGGTGCTCCATTATATCAAGTTACATGAATAACTAGATAATAGCTACATGCATAAATAATAGTTATGATTAAGTTGCAACTAGAAAGTTATCCCATATGTTCAGTATTTCATTTTAAATGCACAAGAAACATCGAAAAAACATAAAACAATTAAAATGCAAATGCCATTTGAGATGAGCCAATAAAAAAACAACTTGACTTCACAATCCAAACCCAAAATTAAATAATTTTTTAAACTAGATGCTATGCGATAGGTCAAAGCCTAGCCTAGATGTCATATGGCTTAAAGCTAGGTAACCTAGGTGCCATATAGATATTAGGGCTTAAGAGTGTTGTTGTTATATGATTATGTGGAATCACATACCATTTTCCAATAACTTACATAAGTCATGGTCCTTTTTTTTTCTCTCTTTTAATTTTTTTTTTTGGGGGCAATTCTTTCTGTTGCCCAACTTATGCAAGCTCACACAACCCACATCTTCCAAACATAGGAGTTGCTAAAGGTCTCAAGACACCTTTGATGGGTTGTCTTGATTAATGGATCAAAGTTGTATATATACATTGATGTTTACATGCAACATTAGTTCACACTGTCACAACTCAGGTAGACTTTTTCCAACATTAATATAGTTAGTTGTCATGAGGCCCAAAAAATTTAAAATTTAAATAAATTAAAATAAATTTAAAAAATTAAAAAAAATCATAAGGCAAAGGTTAAAAAAAAGAAAGCTTAGGAGTTGTCAGAAAGTATCCACGTGCATACCTGATCTAACATGCATTTTCTTTTCCCCCCAAAATTGAAAAATCTGACAACATTGCACTCATGAGAGATTAAACATGATGAATGAATGTGGACCTTTTAGTCTGTACATCCATGGATTCTCAGGTGCCCATGTCATGTGTCGGTCTGGTAATGACTTTTGAGGTACTTTCTGGGCAGTGGTTTCTTTTTAGGAATTTTTGTTTGTAGCCAAACTGGCAATTCTCCATAGGAACATGTTGAAAAATTGGCTATCATCACAAAGAAGTTTTAGCCAAATTTGGCTATAAAAAATATAAAGTACAATTCTTTAATCATCTTTCTATATTTTTTGCTACACAATAAAGCTATCTGTAAAGTCACCCTCTTTCCCCCCTTATCCCCCCCCCCAGCGGCTTTCACCCCTTATCCCCTCTTTCAGCTACTATTCGTACCCTGTGCACGGTGTTCTTTAGTAAAAGGCGAAAGAATAGTTCGCTTTGCGCTGAGCACGCAGCTGTTTATCCCCTCTTTCAGTGGTATCCGCTAAGTAAGGAAACTTTATTAAATCTGAGTATGAAATGCTGATACTCAGCTTTTCATGCACAAGGTTCAAGAGCAATTATAGTAGTTGTACAGGCAGGAGCAGCAAAAATATATGTAGCTGCAGTGGAAGCGCTCAGGAAACAGGAAAGACTGGATGAAACTCAGTTTACCATCAAAATTGGTGGAAAAACTAGTTTGGGTCCCAGTTGTTTTGTTTTGTAAAATTTCATTCCCAGTTAAGCATTTGATGCCTTATTATGCCGAAAATGGCCATTCTCGCCCCCTAATCGCCTGACTTTACGGCTAACTTGAATGAAAACCAAACATATGAATCTGGCGATTTTCACCCTCTATTTTATTTTTCTCACTTCTGGCAACTAAAAAACCTTCAAAAATCACTTCTTTTTTGAATTTCAATTTTGGACAAAACTTCAACAGTAATTAAAAACACTGTTAATACTCGGTCATAAAACTTGGATATCAATCGAGCTATGTTAGTAAAGTTTAAACATATTTTGAAGCTTTTGTACAAGCTTTACATGTAATAAGGAAATGGGCCTACAATATTCCACGTGTTGAGCTTGCATGGGCAAGATGCGGTTCCATCAGGTGGTAACTGGTTCTATCGCAGCCTTTTCCAGAATGAAGCTGGTTGAATCACATCAAAAGTGGAATTGGCAGAACCAAAAGTGGAACCAGCAGATGACTACCTCTGCACTTACGGAAAAACAAAAAAGCCTGGAAAAGCATTGTCAATGCATATAATTAAGAGATATCAAATATTGACTCTCAATTTCTAATTATCACCCCATTTTTCACCTCATTCCATCATTCATCTTGAGTGCAAAGCCTGAAGCTCATACAAGGAGTCTGAACAAAAAAAAAGTCAAGGAAATTGGTATGATGCTGGTATGCCAATGCTGGTAAATGCATCAAGTCATACTCAGGCAAGACTGGCACAAGAAGGCTGGTATCACCTTCATCATAAAGAGTTTGCAAGACAAATGTGAGAGATCGGTATTGCGTCAGGTCATAGCAAGCTGGTAAGTAAGTTCCTTGGAGCATCTCCATCTCCATTTGGTACTGGGATTTGTCACATTGAAGTTTAGGTACCTATTTGCTTGTTTCCAACCCCACCCATAAAACTAAAATTGAGACTGCACATAGGTGAGAAACTATTATAACAATAGCAAACCACCTGGACGAATCATTATCAGCATCCAGCGAATCAGAGACATGGAGGAGCATCCTGATCATATTTTAATACTCTTCTTTAGTAGTAAGTGTTAATGTTTGCTGTGCCTTTTACCAGCCTGAACAAGCTTCACAAAAATGTTGGGCCAAAACCATTTTGCTAAGCCAAACTGGCATGTTTTGACTTTTCTTCAACCAATTTTAATTTGCAGGGTCACATACTAAGCACAAGTTATGTTTACCCATGTGTAGACCCAAACTTTGCACCAGACCATTTGAAATCTATACATAACTACCAGATGAACACTGATTACAAACAACTTGGTCACTTGATTTTAGGATGCTTTATATGCCCGCCTCATTTTCTTCCTTTGGATTTTGCAACCTATTAAGATCAACCCAATCCTCCAAATACATGAAAGTAATGTTGTGTGTTTTGTGGGTACTTGATTTTGTTAGTAAACCCTAGATATAATTTTTTGAAAATTTGAAATTAGAGTACCACTGGTTCCAGTTTTTTTAGGGGAAAACCAAATGTTAGAATTGAACGACCTTTGGTTCCAGTTATTTCAAAATCTCAAAGAACCAAAGGCTTTTGGATGGTTGTTTTCTATTTATTCATTGTAAGAATGGTTGTTGTTATAGTTGAGAACCAGTTCTATGAGTTTTGAGAATAGCAATTATGAGATTAAAGAACTACATAGGCAACGTCCTACATTAGATGTTTGCAGTGCGCACATCTTTTATGATATGATATATAACATATGTCATGCACACGACACTCAATTTGTTGTCGATTGCAATTGCAAGGTGATGATTTTGTTAAAGGAATGAAGTCCAGGATGAACTAATGGAATGTCTTGCATTATTAGTTGAGCACTAAACACTATGAAACTAACAAAGTCACACACACATGAAAACATACACTCAACTAAGAGTAATAAAAGGTGTGTCACAATGTGGTCTTGCCATTTGCATTAAAACGTATCTTAAGGCAAAAGAATAATTATGAAAACTCAAATATTTCACCATGCAAAAATAAAATCTTCAAAAAATCATCTAAAAATAACCAAAGTCCTTCAAGCTATTATAACTCTATAACTAATCTGAAGTTTCAACACAAGGCAAAATATCATCTTTAAAAATCCTCATATAAAAATAGACCTATTACCTAGGGGCCAAAATCCCTTAACCTATTATACTCTATAATGAATCTAAATACAATATCCTTGCCTTGCCTTGCCTTGGTAGGCAAGGGCAATAAAAGTGTGGTTGATAGCACCTTGGTTTTTGGCCTTAAGTACTTGGATAAAGCCATTTTACAACAATTTTTTACAATATCACCATAATTCACGACATCGTGTGCAATCGTTTTTTTAAGGTGAATTTTCACCACTAGCAAAACCAAAGAAAATGTGACTTGTACCAAAGGTTTTTTTGGGAAAAAATGGCCAAATCTACACAAATGCATTTTCATGAGTTTCCCCCCATCCCAAATCGTCACCCTTATTGTTTCATTTCTTTAACATTTTCATCATGTGAGCGCAATCTCTTTCAAGGACCTTGAGGCCTTCCAAATGCAATGCCATCTTTCATTATTATTATTAGTCACTAAGACATGGCACAACCTTCTCTATGGTTGGACAATATGCATTAAAAGACCCAAAAACCCAACAACATATGTTCGTCATTTAAATGGACATTCATTGGCACTTTTGGAAACTTCGTTGGCATGTGTATAGAAAAAGGATGCAAATGAACACCTCCATGAACTAAACCTAAACCTAACCATAGTTTCCATTAAAACAACCTTTCAAGGAGTTATTTTAATTCCATAGTCCTATAGAAACCACATAGCCTTTTTTTTTTTTTTTTTTTTTTTTTTTTTTTTTTTTTTTTTTTTTTTTTTTTTTTTTTTTTTTTTTTTTTTTTTTTATTTTTTTTTTTTTTAT
>Ga0116231_10010184_pt1 | contig 15321 bp, 13 predicted proteins | sample S1TSphgellanicum_2_FD_89695 | JGI IMG/M metagenome (GOLD analysis project Ga0116231, IMG submission 89695) | Host-associated microbial communities from peat moss isolated from Minnesota, USA - S1T2_Fd - Sphagnum magellanicum MG | ecosystem: Host-associated > Plants > Peat moss > Unclassified...
CGCCGGTCTCGGCAAGCTCGCGATGTGCATCGCCTCGGAAGAACTTTCGCGCGGCTATATTGGTGTTGGATCGCTCGGCACCCGCGCCGAAATCGCCGCCGAACTGATCCGCCTGGGCGGCACCGCGGCGCAAAAGGACAAATACCTGCCGCTCATCGCATCCGGCGAGATTCTCCCCACCGCGGTGTTCACCGAACCCAATACCGGCTCCGACCTCGCCAGCCTCGCCACGCGCGCCGAGCGCGTGACCAAGCCGGACGGCACGAAAATTTTCCGCGTGACCGGCAACAAGACCTGGATCACCCATGCCGCCCGCGCCGACATCATGACGCTGCTGGTCCGCACCGAGCCGGACGCCCCCGGCTACAAGGGCCTGTCCATGCTGCTGGCCGAAAAACCGCGCGGCGACGACGCCAACCCGTTCCCGGCCGAAGGCATGAGCGGCGGCGAGATCGAGGTTCTCGGCTATCGCGGCATGAAGGAATACGAAATCCGCTTCGATGGTTTCGAGGTCCCGGAATCCGCCCTCCTCGGCGGCGCCGGCGGCCAAGGTTTCAAGCAGCTGATGGAAACATTCGAAAGTGCGCGCATCCAAACCGCGGCCCGCGCCGTCGGCGTCGCGCAGAACGCGCTGGAGCTTGGTCTCGGCTACGCGCTGGACCGGCTGCAATTCGGCCAGCCGATTTTCGCCTTCCCGCGCGTCGCCGGCAAGCTGGTCTGGATGGCGGTCGAAACCATGATCGCCCGGCAGCTGACCTATTTCGCGGCGCGCGAAAAGGATTCCGGCAAACGCTGCGACATCGAAGCCGGCATGGCGAAACTGCTGGCCGCCCGCTGCGCCTGGTCCAACGCCGACAACGCGCTGCAAATCCATGGCGGCAACGGTTTTGCGCTGGAATACCAGATCAGCCGCGTGCTGTGCGACGCGCGCATCCTGAATATTTTCGAAGGCGCCGGCGAAATCCAGGCGCAGGTTATCGCGCGCGGCATATTGGCCAGCGCCAATTAACGGTGGATAACGGCCCATGATCATCGGCGTTGTCGGCTGCGGCGTGATGGGCCGCGGCATCGCGCAATTATTCGTGCAATCCGGCCACGAGGTGCGCCTGTTCGACGCGCGCGCCGGCGCCGCCGAGGAGGCGAAAACCGCCATCATCCCGATGCTGGAGCGGCTGGCCGCCAAGGGCGGCATGACCGCCGAGGACCTGGAAACCGCCAGGTCGCGGCTCATGTTCTGCGCGGCACTTTCGGAGCTGGCCGGCTGTGCCGTGATCGTCGAAGCCATCATCGAGGAACTCGGCCCCAAGCAGGCTTTGTTCGCCGAGCTCGAACGCATCGTGGACGAGACGGCCATCCTCGCCAGCAACACATCCTCGCTCACCGTCAGCGCCATCGCGGCGCGCTGCGCCGTGCCCGCCCGCGTCGCCGGCCTGCATTTCTTCAACCCGGTGCCGCTGATGAAAATCGCGGAAATCATCCCCGGCATCCGGACCGCGCCTTCAGTTGTCGAAACCCTGCGCGCGCTCATCACCGCCACCGGCCACCGTGCCGTCACCGCCGCCGACCAGCCGGGCTTTCTCATCAACCACGCCGGCCGCGGCCTGTACGGCGAAGGGTTTCGCGTCGTGGAGGAGAACATCACCGATTTCGCCGGCGTGGACCGCATCCTGCGCGACGGCAGCGGCTTCCGCATGGGGCCGTTCGAGCTGATGGACCTGACCGGGCTCGATGTTTCCGGCAAGGTCATGCAATCGATCTTCGAACAATTCCAGGACGAACCGCGTTACCGCCCGTCCTCGCTCACGCCGCCACGCCTGGCCGCCGGCCTGTTCGGCCGCAAGACCGGTGAAGGTTTTTACAAATACGAAGACGGCCGCAAGCTGGAACCGCTTGAGCCGGCGGCGCCGGCGCCGCCGGCCGGCATAACCGCCTTCATCCAGGATGGCGAACGGCGGGACGAACTGGCCGGCATTCTGGTCCAGGCCGGCGCCGAAATCACGTCTGACGCGTCCCGCGCCGGAATCATCTTCCTGCTGCCCTGGGGGGAGGACATCACCACCGCGTCGCTGCGCCTGCATCTGGACCCCTCGCGCTGCGTCGGCGTCGATCCGCTGATGCAATGGAATCGCCGCTTCGCGCTCATGCGCTCGCCGGCGACCGCCGCGCCCGCCGCCGCCGCGGCGCACGCGCTTCTGGCGGCCGGCGGCACGGCCGTCACCGTCATCGGCGACAGCCCAGGCTTCGTCACCCAGCGCGTCATCGCGATGATCGTGAACATCGCCTGCGAAATCGCCCAGCGCGGCATCGCGCGCGCCGCCGAAATCGACCCTGCGATCCGCCTCGGCCTCGGCTACCCCGCCGGTCCCCTCGAATGGGGCGACCGCATCGGTCCTTCAAAAATCCTCTCAATTCTAGAAACAATCCAGACCATCACCGGCGATTTGCGTTATCGCCCCAGCCTGTGGCTGCGCCGCCGCGCGCGTCTCGGCCTGTCGCTGCTGCATGAGGCGGCCCCTTCATGACCAAAATTTTGATCGACCGCCCGGCGCCCGCCATAAGCCGTCTGCTCATCAACCGGCCGGAGGCGAGAAACGCCATCAACGCCGCGGTGCGCGAAAAACTCCACGCCGCCCTGATCGCCGCGCGCGACGACAGAACGGTGCGCGCCGTTATCATCGGCGGCGTAGGGGGGTTTTTCTCCGCCGGGGGCGATTTGCCGAGCATGGTGGGCATCTCCCCCGAAGCCGCCCGCACGCGTATGGAAGACGGCCATAAAATCGTCTCCCTGCTATGGACATACCCGAAACCAGTGGTCGCGGCCATCGAGCGTGCCGCCGTGGGCGCCGGCGCCGGCATCGCCATGCTCGCCGACCGCATCGTCATGGGCAAAAGCGCGGCCTTGCTGTTTCCGTTTCTTCGCCTCGGCCTCGTGCCCGATTGGGGCCTGGTGCAGACCGTATCCCGCCGCGCCGGCGCGACCCAAGCCCAGCGTTTTTTCCTGGCCGGAAAGCCGATCGATCCGGACACCGCGATCGCGCATAACATGGCGGATATGGCCGTGGAGGATGAGGCGGTGATGCAACATGCCATCTCGCAAGCCGAACAACTGGCTTCCATGCCGTTGCACGCCTTCGCCCGGCTGAAACATTTGCTGCGGCACGCGGCGGACACGGACCCGCTCAACCTCGCGCAGGAAGCCGCCGCGCAAACCGAATGCCTCACCGGGCCGGAATTCATCGAAGGCTACGCGGCGTTCAAGGAAAAACGCCCGGCTGACTTCGCGAAACAGGCGACGGCAAGCAATGACACGCCCTCATCACTGCATTAACAAAATTCACTCGTAGGCCGCCGACGGCGGGCGCAAAACCATCACCGCGCCCATCTTAGGCAGCCGGCCCAAACGCGCGACGGTAACGGGAGACAAGAAAATGGACTACATGTTCCAAGACATTGATACCAACCTCACGGACCCGATGTTTTTCGCCAATGGCGACCCGGACGCCGCCTACCGCACCATGCGCCGGGAGGACCCGGTCCACTGGACCAAGGGCAGGCTCACCTTCGGTTTCTGGTCGATTTTCAAATACAAGGACGCGCAGCAGGTCTATGCCGGCGACAACCGCATTTTCAGCATCCAGGAAGGCGGCAACGTCCTGCCCGCGCACCCGGAATTCGAAGACCCGGACAATGAATTCAACCGCCTCACCCGCGAAGGTGCGAATCTCTCCGCCATGGACGGCGCGCCGCACACCGTCTTGCGCCAGGCTTTTAACGCCCGCTTCGCGCCGCCCAGCGTCGCCACCCTGCAGGACCTGATCCGCAACATCACCGTCGAAATCCTGAACGACGTGCTGCCGCGCGGAAATTGCGACTTCGCCATCGACGTCGCCGCCCGGCTGCCGCTGATGGTCATCGCCCATATCATGGGCATCCCGCGCGAGGCCTGGGACGACCTGTACCACTGGACCAACATGTTCGCCTCGCCGGACGACCCGGAATTTTCCATCGGCACGCCGCTGGAGACTACCATGGCCGGCCTGATGAATCTCAACGGCTACTGTCTGAAACTGGCGCATGAGCGCCGCGCCGCCCCCGGCGACGACCTGATCAGCACGATGGCGACCGTCGAGCTGAACGGCAAAAAACTGACCGACGAACAGCTCGCCTTCAACGGCCTGATGTTCTTCAACGCCGGCCACGAAACCACCCGCAACACGCTCTGCGCCGGTCTCGCGGAACTCACCCGCCAGCCGAACGAACTCGCCCGCCTGCGCGAACTCCGCCATGACCCCGCCGCGCTGAAAACCGCTGTGGAAGAATTCGTCCGCTGGATGACGCCGCTGAACCACCAGATGCGCACCGCCACCGAAGACACGGTCCTCGGCGGCAAAACCATCAAAAAGGGCGACCGCGTCGTCGTCTGGAACGTCTCCGCCAACCGCGACGAGGACCAGTTCCCCGAACCCTACCGCTTCAACGTGCAGCGCACGCCGAACGTGCATCTCGGCTTCGGCTACGGCAAGCATTTTTGCCTCGGCGCGCATCTGGCGCGGCTGGAGATGCAGGTGATGCTGGAATATCTGCTCGGCGCGATGGACGATATCGTGCTGACCGCGCAGCCGGAAATCTCCGCCTCCAACCTGTTTCCCGGCATCAAGCGGATGCCCATCTCTTTCACGCCGCACGGCAAAATCGCGGTCTGAGGATGATCATCAACATCCAAGCCGCCGGCCCCGCAACCCTCGAAGACGCCGATAATTTCAGGGCCTTCAAGGTCGTCAGCGCCGCCGCGCCGGCTTCGGCGTTCGCGGCGATCGGCCGCCTCGACGGCGGCCATGTCTGGGTGAACCCCGCCTGGCTCAAGGCCCACGGCCGCCCGGACGACGAAACTTGGGCGACCGGGCTTGAAAAAATGCTGAACTACGCGAAAACCGCCGGCTGGGTTGACGAAGCCGGCTATGTCCGCGCGCATATTGAAGGTGATGGTTTTAGGTGAGGTCAAAAGAAAGCAGCGCTTTTTGAAAAAAGCGCGCAAAAACTTTTGCGAGCTGCGGGTGTTGGCGCCGGGAGTGCCTTTAAACGGCTCCTGTGGAGCCGTTTAAAGGCACTCCCGGCGCCAACACCCGCAGCTCGCAAAAGTTTTTTGGTTACTTTTTTTCAAAAAAGTAACTACTTTCTTCCTTCTCTAATCCGCCAAAAAATCAGTCGCGCGCGAAACTTCATCCCACTGCGTCATCTCTTCGCCGAACGCCGCCAGATCAGCCCTGATATGGTCCACGGCATCCACCCCCACCACCAGCCGCCGCGGCGACGGCGCGGCGTTGATGGCGGCAAGAATGGCCTGCGCCGCCCTGGCCGGGTCGCCCCGCTGGTGCCCGGATAGTGCCGCCAGGCGGGCCCGCCTGGCCTCGTTCTGCGCCGCATAATCCGCGATGCCATCATGCGCGGAGCGCCGATTGACACCCAACTCCGTCCGGAAGGCGCCGGGGATCACGGTCATCACCTCGATCCCGAAAGACGCGCATTCGCCGGCCAGGGATTTCGAAATCCCCTCGAGCGCCAATTTGGCCCCGCTGTAAAACCCCGTGCCGCCGCCGGTCGCATAACCGGCCAGCGACGTGATGTTGACGATCTTGCCGCGCCGCCGTTGCCGCATCGCCGGCAGCACCGCCTTGATCACCGCGATGGGCCCGAAAACATTGACGTGAAACTGCTCAAGAATCTCCGCCCAGCCGGTTTCCTCGATGGTGCCTTCCAGGCTGACTCCCGCGTTGTTCACCAGCACATCGATCCCGCCAAGGTCTTGATCGGCGGCCTGCACCACGCGCGTCACGGCGTCATGGTCCGTCACATCCATCATGAAAGCATGCGCATGTTTTGGATGCAGGGCGATGAATTCATCCCGCGCCCGCGCCTGCCGCACCGAGCCCGCGACGATGTCACCGGCGGCCAGCGCCGCCACCGCCAAAGCCCGCCCCAGCCCGCTCGAAACGCCCGTTATGAACCATTTCCTCATCGGCCAAGCGTTAGCCGCCGCGGCCCGGATCAAAAAGCGAGTCCTGCTCATCGGGAAATGAGCATTTTTCGGTCGACACCGCATCGCGCGGTGCGGCAAATGGGACAACGCGAGCAAAAAGGGACCGAAATGTCAGGAACTTGTCCGGTTGACCGGTTTGCCTATCCGGCTGACGAAATTCTCGAAAACCCGTATGAATTCTACACCGCGATGCGCGAGCAGGCGCCGGTTTATCACGTCGCCGGCACCAATGTGTACGTCGTCAGCCGCTATGAGGATGCCGTGTACGCCAGCCAGCATCCCGAAATTTTCTCCAGCAAACGCGTCTGGATGGCGAGCGACGACCCGGAGGTCGCGGCGATCCGCGGCAAAGGCTTCCCCGATTCAAACAGCCTGACCGCGACCGACCCGCCGGAGCACACGCGCCTGCGCGCCCTTTCAACCAAAGTGCTCTCGCCGCGCCGCTTCGCCGCGATGGAGCCAGGCGTCCGCGCGCTGGTGAACAACCTGGTGGATGCCTTCATCGCGGACGGCCAGGCCGATCTGCAAAGCCAGTTCGCGACCCCGCTGCCGCTATTCGTCATCATCGACCTGCTGGGCCTCGACCGCGCGGATGGGAAAGACCTGAAACGCTGGTCCGACGATTATTCCGAGGCCATGGCCTCGAACTCCCGCCCGATGAAGCGCCACCGCGTGCTCGAATGCGCGCAGAGCCTGACGGATCTGCAATTATACTTCAGCCAAAAAATCAAGGAGCGCACGGCATCCCCGGGCGATGACCTGATCAGCGATCTGATCAAAGCCAACAATGCGTTAGCCGAGCCTTGCGAGCACATCGTCCTCGTCGATATCCTGCGCATCTTCCTGATCGGCGGCAATGAGACGACCGCGCTCGCCATCGGCACGATGATGTACCGGCTGCTGGAAAAACCCGAATTATTCGCGCGCCTGCGCGAAGACCCCACCCTGATCCCCCGCGCCATCGAGGAATCGCTGCGCTTCGAATCCCCGACCCAATGGTCGGGCCGAACCACCGCTGCCGATACCGAGCTCGCCGGCGTCAAAATCCCGGCCGGCTCGCGCGTCTATCTCAACTGGGGCTCGGTCAACCGCGACGAGACCAAATTCACCGCGCACGCGGACGCTTTCGACCTTGACCGCCCGCATCCTTCCGGTCAGCTCGCCTTCGGATACGGCCCGCATTTCTGCGTCGGCTCGCCGCTGGCGCGCATGGAAATGCGGATCACGCTCGAAGTTTTTATCGCCCGCCTCAAGAATCTCCGGCTCGATCCGAAGAACGAATTCCACTTCCACGCCCATTCCATCCTGCGCGGGCTGAAACAGCTTTACGTGCTGTTTGATCCGGCTTAGGGCGGGATCGTTTGAGGGGGAGTTAAGCAAGCGGTCGCTTTTTTGAAAAAAAGCTCCGCAAAAAACTTTTAATACCCCCGGCCTTTGAGCGGCCACAGTATGGCCGCGCAAAGGCCGGGGATACCAAAAGTTTTTTGGTTACTTTTTTTCAAAAAAGTAACTTCTTCAGCCTCACCTCAGTCAACCCGCACCGGTATCGCGACCGGCGCGCGTTGTTTTAAGACTCCTTCAATTCGCGGCAGAAAATCTTCGGTTTCCAGGCGCAGCCTCGGGAATCGGCGGACGGTTTTGTCAACCGCCACGCGGCCCACCATGCGCGCCACCGCGTTGCCGATGCAGTGATGCACCCCATGCCCGAAACTGCTCAAAGCCAGCCAATCGGTCGGGCGGGTAATGTCGAACCGCAGCGGGTCCTCGTAGCGCTCCGGGTCGAAATTCCCGCCGGCGCTCAACGTATGTACCGGCATGCCCTCGCTCAGCGCCAACCCGGCAAATTCAAAATTCCCCGTGGCGTAGCGCAAAGATGCATAAGACGACGGATCCATCCGCAGCGATTCCGTCACCGCGCCGTTGATCAATTCCGGTTGGCGCTGCAGCAATTCCAACTGGTCCCGGTGCCGCGCCAGCCGCCACAGCGTCCAGACCGGCGTATTCACCGTCCCGCCCAGCCCAGCCGAATACAGGATCATCAGCGTCGCGAAAACCTCCTCGGTCGTCAGCGCGCTTTCATCACGGCTCTGCGCCGCCAGCATGTTGCTCACCAGGTCATCCACCGGGTTCGCGCGCCGGCTTTCGATCAGGTTCCGGCAATAATCCTGCGCCTGAGTCCAGTGCCGCTCGAATACCGCCTTGCCCTCCGGGTTGCCGCCAAGCTGATTGAAGGCGACGCGCTGCGCTTGCATGAAGTCCGTGAATATATGCCAATCTTCCGGCGGCAAATCGCAAACCAGCCCCAGCAGCACCTTCGTCGAAAGCGGCTTGCCCAGATCCGCGACCAGATCAAAACCGCCGCCCTTCGCCTCCAGCCCATCCAATAGCGCGTCCACCGCCGCGTTCAGCCCTTCCTGGATTTTCGCCAGCTTGCGCGGTGTCAGCGCCGGTGAAAGCAACCGCCGGCGGCGTGTATGCACCGGCGGGTCGGAATCCGTCACGCTCGGCATCGCATTGAAAAAATAAAAACCCTCGGTGCCGGGGTAAGGCCGCTTCACGCTGGAAAACCGCGCAAAATCCTCCAGCACGATTTTCGTCTCCGGCTGGCGGGTGAACACCGCCTGCTTGTGACCCTCCGACAGAATGAAAAACGGCTTTCGCCGATTCCACGCGACATAATACGCATAAGGGTCCTGCTTGACCGCGCCGTAGAGATCGACGTCCAGCACATCCCCGTCATTCGCCGCCAACGTATCCATCATCTCAGGTCCCTTTGTCTTGCCGCGGCCGCGCCTGCACGCCGGGGCTGGCCGCGCACCAGCCGCCATCCACCGTCAGAACAATCCCCGTAATATAGCGCGACTCTTCGCACGCCAGAAACAGTGCCGCGTTCGCCACATCCCGCGGATGCCCGATCCCCAGCAGATGCGCCCCCTGCGTCGCCGCCGCATGCGGCGACGCCGCAATCCGCGCCGCCGTCCGCTCGGTCCTGATCCCGCCGGCGGCAATCGCGTTCACCCGGATCCCATCGCCGGCGTAATCAATCGCCATCGACTGCGTCAGCGCGATCACCCCGCCTTTCGCGGCGCTATACGCCTCCACATGCGGCACGCCGCGCAACGCGGTGGTCGATGTCGTATTCACGATCACGCCGCCGCCGGCCTTGATCAATTCCGGAATCCCGTGGCGGCAGCACAAAAAAGTCCCGAACAGATCAACCTTCATCGGCCGCCAGAACGCCTCGATGCCGATATCCGTCACCGTGCCGTCATCGGCCGACGACCCGCCGGCGTTATTGTACAAAACAGTCAACTGCCCAAACGCCGCCACCGTCGCGGCGATCGCCGCCGCCACGCTCGCCTCATCCGAAACATCGGTCTCGACAAACCGCGCCTCGCCGCCCGCCGCCCTAACGCGCGCCACCGTCTCCTCGCCGGCCGCCGCGTTTCTTTCCGCCACCATCACCCGCGCGCCCTCCGCCGCGAACAGCAAAGCCGCCTCCCGGCCGATCCCCGCCCCCGCCCCCGTGATGAACGCCACTTTTCCCGCTAACCGATCCATATCCCTGCCAGACCATGACCATGAAAAACCGAATCTGCACCCAGGCCGCCCGCACCACAAGGCAGCTTTCCGTATACGCCGATGATCAAAATTCTGGGCGCGCCCGCATCGCCGCATGACCAAATCTCGCTTGCCCTTGCACGGCGGTCATCCGATGATGTTTGGCATGAAACGCCATCTGATCCTGAACGCATTCGACACCAACGCCGTCGGCTTCACCCCCTCCGGCCAATGGACGGACCCGCGCGACCGCTCGATGAATTACACGACGATGGCCTATTGGGCCGATCTCGCGCGCGTTCTCGAACGCGGCCTGTTCGACGGCATCTTTCTGCAGGACCTGGTCGGCGTGCTGGACATCTACGGCGGCAACGCCGACGCCGCCATCCGCAGCGCCTCCTATTTCCCGCAGAACGACCCGCTGATGGTCATCCCCATCATGGCCTTTGTCACCGAACATCTCGGCTTCGGCGTCACCGGCAATCTCTCCTACGAAGACCCGTATCTCTTCGCCCGCCGCTTCTCGACGCTCGACCACCTCACCAATGGCCGCATGGGCTGGAACATCGTCACCGGCTATCTCGACAGCGCCGCCCGCGCGCTCGGCCGCACCGGCCAGCTCCCGCATGACGAACGCTACGAAGCCGCCGACGAATTCATGGAAGTCGTTTACAAACTCTGGGAAGGCAGTTGGGAAGACGGCGCCGTCATCCGCGACCGCGCGGCCGGCATCTATGCCCGCCCGGAAATGGTCCACGAAGTCACCCACGAAGGCAAATATTTTAAACTCCAGGGCATTCACCGCAGCGAACCCTCGCCCCAGCGCACCCCCACCCTCTACCAGGCCGGCTCCTCCGAACGCGGCCGCCAATTTTCCTCGCGCCACTGCGAATGCATTTTTGTCGGCGGCTCCAACAAGCAGGCCGCCGGCGCGCTGGTGGCGGACATCCGCAAGCGCGCCGTCGAAAACGGCCGCCACCCCGCCGACGTCAAGGTCATCGTGGACGCCGTCGTCGTCCTCGGCGCCACCGAGGCCGAAGCGCAGGACAAGCTGGCCGCCCATCGCCGCGCCGTCCTGCCCGAAGGCGGCCTCGCCATGATCAGCGCCGCCCTCGGCATCGACCTCGCGAAGCTCGACCCGGACGAGCCCATCCCCTTCAAACCCACCGAAGCCAACCGCTCCGCCGCCGATGGCCTGGCCAAAAAAAGCGCCGGCAAAATCTGGACCCCGCGCCTGATCGCCGAAGACCTTCATCTCGGCCGCGGCTCAACCATCGTCGGCACCGCCTCCCAGGTCGCGGACGAATTCGCCGCCTGGGCAGAGGTGGCGGACATCGACGGCTTCAACATCTGCCGCGCCTTCACGCCCGGCACCTTCATCGACGTCGCCGACCTTCTGGTCCCCGAACTGCAAGACCGCGGCCTGTTCAAAACCGCCTACCGCGAGGGCACACTCCGCCAAAAACTCGTCGGCCACGGCAATGGCAGAATGCCCGACACGCATCCCGCCGCCGCGTATCGGCGCCAGCCGGTCCTGGCATAACGCAAAACTCCCCGGCGCTGCTTATACCAGCACGCCTAAATCATGACCCACCGCCCTCCCCACGTCATGGCCGGGCTTGACCCGGCCATCCACGCCTTTCAAGCGGCGAATTTGGGCACGCAATGAGTCAAAATTAACGCGGCTTGGTATTACTGTCCAAGCGGCCGGTCGGACCAGCCGCCCTGCGCCATCGATGTCCGCTGCCGGTCCGTCCACAAATTGCCGGCGCTGAAGCCGCCATCCACCAAAATCGAGGTTCCCGTCACGTAATCCGCCGCGGGCGAGCACAGGAACGCCACCACCCCCGCCACATCCTCCGGCGCCGCCATCCGGCCCATCGGGATGCTTTTCACCAGGTTCTCTTCAAATCCCGGCCGCCGTTCCAGCGCCCGCGCCAGAGATTCCGTCCGGCACGCGCCCGGCACCACCGCATTGGCGGTAATCCCGCGCGGCCCCAGCTCCATCGCCAGATTCCGCACCATCGACTCCACCGCCGCCTTGCCCGCGCCGATCAACCCATGATCCGCCACCGCAAACACCCGATCCAGCCCGCTGATCGCGACGATCCGGCCGCCGGCCACCATCGCCGGGCTCAGCCGCCCCACCAGCGTCGCAAAACTGCCCGCGATCACCTGCACGGACTCGGCGATTTGTTGCCACCCCGAAACGCTGATCGGCCAGTGCAGCCCGGTCGCCGCATTCGTCACCAGCGTATCGATCCGGCCGAATTTTTCGAGACCCGCATCCGCCAGCCGGATCAACGACTCAGGGTCCGAAATATCCGCCTGCACCGCCAATACGCTGGCGCCGGCCGCCCTAAAAACCTCCGCCGCCGCGTCCGCCTCATCGCGCCGCGCCCGGTAATTCAACACAATGTCATGCGTGCCGGCCAGCGCCAGCGCCACGGCCTTGCCGATCCCCCGGCTGCTTCCCGTCACAAGAGCGGCGCGTCGCTGCAACATCATGTCCTCCCAACCCGAATGCAAAGCCCTTCTGTGGCCAAATACCGGACGGCGGCGCAACTGATTTCGCCTGCCGCGCCGATGAGATTTTATCCCATGCAGCACTCCGCCATTCCACCACTAGCGCGAGAAAGCGGTCGCTTTTTTGAAAAAAAGCTCCGCAAAAAACTTTTGATTCCCCCGGCCTTTGAGCGGCCAAAGTTTGGCCGCTCAAAGGCCGGGGGAATCAAAAGTTTTTTGGTTACTTTTTTTCAAAAAAGTAACTGCTTCCTTACTTATCCACCACATTCCCCGCCCCAAACGGCAACGGATCATCCGCCGGCGCCACCGCCTCCGCGACGTTCAATATCATCGAAATCGTAACATAAGTGCCGGTAATCACCGTCAGATCCGCCAGCGCCTGCTCGCTGAACGCCGCCGAGATCGCCGCGAATGTCGCATCCGAAACCCGATGCGTGGTCGACAGCTCCATGCAAAAATCATAGACCAGCGCTTCATCCGGCTGCATTTTCACCGGCCGGCAGCCGCTCCGCAAATCATCGGGCACCGACGGATCAATCCCGTAGCGGATCGCCAGATGGTGATGCGCCCACCACTCATAATCCTGGTCCCACAATTTCGCCTGGATCAGAATCGCAAACTCCGCCAGCCGCCGCGGCAACGGGCTGCGGCCCAGCAGATAATGGATCAACTGGTGCAGATGCAGCGCCATCTCCGGGCTGCGCAGCAAAAAACTCTGCGGCCCGCTTGTGGTCCCGCCGGACACCTGGCCCAGCATGGCGGCGGTCGCGCGCTGCGCCGCGGTCATCTGGTCAACCGGAATCCACGGCATCCGTTCCGACTTCGGCGTCATGGCGCCACTTGCCCCACGCCAACAATCACGCCGTTCCCCATCGCGATCTCGGCCGCGAAACCGTGTCCCCCGGTTTCATCCACCTCACGCGCCCGCCGAACCAACAAATTCATCATGAACGCCGCCCTCATCCAGCATGCGCGGCGCCAGCTTCTTCTATGTCGCAAATCCGGGCTCCGCGCCTTGCCAGAAAGCACAGCCAGGACGCGCGACCGAGAGAATTTTAATCGTCCAGCCATCGCAAAATTTCGATCCACACCTAAAGCTCAAAACACCAATGTTTCTAGGCAAGCTGCGATGCCCGTCCCTCCCAATACGGCGCGCGGATCAGCTTCTTTTGCAGCTTGCCGGTGGGCAGCCTCGGCAATTCCTCGACGAAATCCACCGTCCGCGGGCATTTCACATCCGCCAGCCGTTCCCGGCAATAATTGATCAGTTCCTCGGCCAAAGCCGGCCCCCTGGCCTGCCAATCCGCCGGCTGCACAATCGCCTTCACTTCCTCGCCAAAATCCTCGTTGGGAACGCCGATGACCGCGACATCGGTCACCGCCTGGTGGGTGATGAGAACGCTTTCGGTTTCCGCCGGATAGATGTTCACGCCGCCGGAGATGATCATGAAATCCTTGCGGTCGGTCAGATACAAATAGCCTTCGCTATCCTGGTAGCCGACATCGCCGAACGTTCCCCACCCGTTTTTATGTTTCGCGGCCGAGGTTTTTTCCGGATCGCCATGATAGTCGAATTCCATGCCGCCGCCGAAATACACCAGCCCGGTCTGGCCGCGCGGCAATTCATTCCCGTCATCGTCGCAAATATGAATTTCGCCGCTGACCGCCTTGCCGACCGTCCCCGGATGCGCCAGCCAGTCCTTCGCCGTCACCAAGCACATGCCCACCCCTTCGGTGCCGGAATAATATTCCACAATCGCATCGCCCCACCAGTCGATCATCTGGCGCTTCACGTCGGGCGGGCAGGGTGCCGCCGCATGAATCGCAAGTTTCAAGGACGACACATCGTATTTTTCGCGGATCTCCGGCTCCAGCTTAACCAGCCTGGCAAACATCGTCGGCACCCACTGGCTATGCGTGACGCGGTGGCGTTCGATCAGCGCCAGCGCCAATTCCGCGTCGTATTTCTCCATCACGACCAGCGTCCCGCCAAAACCGATGGCGGCCATCGAGAACGTCAGCGGGGCGGCATGGTAGAGCGGCGCCGGCGACAGATACACCATATCCTGCGTAAAGCCGTACGCGCCGCGCACCCGCTGGTCGAACGCCGTGACGCTGTCAAATGGCTCCGCCGGCAGCGGCCGCTTGACGCCCTTTGGCCTTCCGGTGCTGCCGGAGGAATAGAAAAACGCGCTCCCCTCGGCCGGATCCGGGATCGGCGAGTCCGGCTGCCGCGCCGCCTCTCCCTCAATATCCCGAAATCCCTCCAGCGCCGCGCCGGCGATAAAGCAGAGCAAGTCACGCGGCAAAAGCGGCCTGGTGGCTGCCGCGACCGCTTCCAGCGCCGCTGTCGTCACAAACGCCTTGGCCTCGCTATTCGTGACGATATAGGCCAGCTCATCGGATTTGAGCCGCGTGCTGACGGGAACATAAAACAAGCCGATCCGCGCGGCGGCGAAGGCCAGCTCGATCACCAGCGGCCGGTTTTCGATCATGTAGGCGATGCAGTCCCCGCGCCGCAGGCCCGCGGCGCGCAGCAGATGCGCCAGCCGGTTGATCTTGGCGTCAAGCGCCGCGAAACTGATCGTCTCGCCGCTCTGGCCCATGATGATGGCCGGCTTTTCGGGTGTCGCGGTCGCGTGGCGGAGGGGATGCATCGTGTCTCCTTGGCGTAGCTGCACGCCGTCGCGGCTCGACGTGCGTGTCGTTTGTTAATCAATCAATTAACTCAAATTCCTCCGTCAGGGTAGTGTCCACGCGCCATCCCTTGCTGATTTTTTCGCGAACGAGGGGACATGCCGGCGGCGGGGGGGAAGGAAGAAGTTACTTTTTTGAAAAAAAGTAACCAAAAAACTTTTGGCCGCTTCGCGTTGGGGCGTTGGCCACCTGGAAGCCGTTAATCGCCTCCGGCGGAGGCAATTAACGGCTTCCAGGGGGCCAACGCCCCGGCGCGAAGCGGCCAAAAGTTTTTGCGCGCTTTTTTCAAAAAGCGCTTCTTTCTAAGCGTGTTCGTGAACGCTCTTCATCGCCTTCTGTCCAACCGCGCGTTCCGTGAACAAATGCGGCGGCAGGAGAAAATACGCCAGAGAGGGCAGCAGGATCATCGCGCCCAGCATGTTCAGCAAAAACATGAAGGCCAGCAGCAGCCCCATATCCGCCTGGAATTTGATCGGCGCGAACACCCATGTCACCACGCC
>Ga0116231_10010185_pt1 | contig 15320 bp, 5 predicted proteins | sample S1TSphgellanicum_2_FD_89695 | JGI IMG/M metagenome (GOLD analysis project Ga0116231, IMG submission 89695) | Host-associated microbial communities from peat moss isolated from Minnesota, USA - S1T2_Fd - Sphagnum magellanicum MG | ecosystem: Host-associated > Plants > Peat moss > Unclassified...
CTGATGACGATGGAACTTGCCGTCAACGTGAGACGCTAAATAGCCCCCTCCCCTCCCCCCAATCGAGCTCTGTCCTACGCATGTTTTTCAGGCCTGCATGGTTCTGAGTAAAACCACGCAGCATGGTTCTACATGTTCTTTTATTCAGCAAAAGAACTTGTCAACAATCTCTATATTTTTAAATTATTTATTCTTATTACTGCTGTTAATAGCAGGTTCGAAACCTAAATTTCCTAAGGATTGAACATGGTACTAACCATTTGCATAGATTTAGGCATCGAAATTTTTTTCATTTTCTTTCTATTTTATATATTAAAGCAACAGTGGTGTCTGTCTGTCTATCCGGGCAGTGCCTGGAAAATTCTTTCAGTCATAACTTCCCCAGATGTAACTGACTCCTCCAGAGAAAAAAGAAATTAGGGGCAACCTGATTTTTTGAGGAGCTTCTTTTTGAAGAGTTTCCCCATATATAACTACCCCAGATATAACTTCCCCAGATGTAACTAATTTCAGATTAAAAAAAAATCAGGGACAATCTGATTTTTTGAGGAGTTTCCCCAGATGTAACTTCCCCAGTGTAACTAATTTCAGATTAAAAAAAATCAGGGGCAGTCTGATTTTTTGGGGCAAAAGATTTGGTAGACCAGAAAAAAAATATTTAGGCATTGGACAGCCCAGAATCTTTTTTTTTTTTTGTTTTTTTGTATTAACCAAGACTACCTTTTTTTTCTTTTAGCTACTGTCCGTCCCGATTAAGGGGACGGATGAAATGTCCATCTGGCTTGATGACAAGACGAATTTAGGGGAAGACCAAAAAAAAAAATATTTAAGCCTTGAACAACCCATAATCAATTTTTTATTTTTTTTCTATTGACCAAGATTAACTTTTTTTTCTTTTAGCTCCTGTCCGTCCCAATTAAAGGGATGGATGAAATGTCCGTCCGGCTTGATGATAGGACGAATTTTGAGAATGCTTTTTTTCTTTTAGCTACTGTTCGTCCCGATTAAAGGGATGGATGAAATGTCCGTCCGACTGGATGATCACAAAATAATAATAAAAATTAAAAAATTAAAAAATTAAAAGTTTCTAAAAAAAATTAAAACGCTAATCAAGTTTAAAGAAACCAGGGGACTTCACAGTGGCCGAATGTCATGGGCACCCACTAGTTTAAATAACTCCTACAGTCAAAAGTTAAAAGCCTGCAGAAGAACCACACGGTTCTCCGCAGGGCTGCACGGTCAGGGCCCAGAAAGGGGGCCTGCGTTTCAAAGAAAAATGTCAGGCTAGTCTTCTTTCGTCTTTTTGCTTGGCTCGGGCACAGCTCGATAGGGGCGGGGGGTGCGGGGGGTATTTAGCGTCTTGCGCCGTCAACTGCCGAAAGCAGAAAACGACAGGTTTGCGAGTTGTTGATGGTGTTGGTGAGTTGATGACTTTGTTGTGGTTTCTATTTTCTTCGCATTTGTTTTGCCTGCCGTAAACTACTGAAAGCAGAAAACGACAGGTTTGTTTGTGGGTTGTTGATGGTGTTGGTGAGTGAAGGACTTTGTTGTTGTTTCTATTTTTTTCGCATTTGTTTGTTTGCAGGTTATGAGCACTGTCTGCTTTCAATTTCGAAGGCGCCTGCTAGCTACTTGGTTTTGGTTGGATGCATTTTTGGTGGTGCAACTTGTTTTGCGAAGGGCGCTTTGATGGACGTCAAACAAGGAGGTCGAGGATAAGAGGCGGAGCTGGTAGAATGCAGGACACCAATGAAGCTTGAAGTATGGTTGTGCTATTAAGTGGAGAGTATGGATTTTTAGCAAAGGAGGTCTTTGAGTGCATTAGGCGCTGGTAATTGAAAAGAGATGGTTTTCTGTATGGAGGCGATGATGAATCCGCTGCGCCTTTCGGCTCAGTAGGCAGGATTTTATTGTAACGAACTACCTTGTGGTTGATGACTGGGGAATGATGATAAGATTGAGAGATCTCGAGAGCGGTCTGTGGGGCTTCTCGAAATACATATGTGTTGTCAGTGTGTCTGGTTTCTTGTGAAACAGTTCATAGTCTCATGAGAGAGCACCCTTGATGTGGGAACTCCGAAGAAGGATGATTTTCTGTTGAGTCAGAAGTTTACTGGTGGTCATCAGTAGAGGGCTACAGACTACACCAAGACAGATGGAGGTCCTGACTGAACTGGTCAGATTACAAGCTAAGCTACAACAGGAGAAGGTGGAGCTGACCAAGAAGCACGAGGCATGGTCCTTTACTCTATACTAATCACATACCCAATCTTTCTGTTTTGAGGGCAACGATCTCTGGTCTACAAACCATGATGATGATTTTTGGCGAATAATCGTGTATATATGTTTACGTAGGAATTATCAACAATGGTCGATGCTTGATGAACAGTCGGCATGACGTAGGAATTTGACTGCAGGAAGCATTCAAGGATTTGGAGCTACGGTTCCAATCGGATCAGACAATCTTAGCAAAGTCGGTAGAGACCGAAGTGCAAACCAAACTAGCTGCAGAGGAGAGAGACGTTCAAAGGGCTTTGGAAGTAGCTATTGCGCATGATGACCCTCAGAGACGCTGTGAGCGGCATGAGAAAAAGATACAGGAGTTGCAGGAAGAGTTACTGAACATCAGAGAGGATTTGGACAACCGTACCGATATGGTGAATGCTTTGAATACAAAGCATATGTCAACAAATGACGAACTGCAAGAGGCCAAGAAGGTAGCTATCAACTCCATTCTTTATCCTATTTGTAAGACGATAGTAATGCAGATGGGTGCAGCTGATTTTTTGTCTTTTGTTTGCAGCTTTTGAAAAGATATACTTCAGATAACATAGGAAAGAGTGTACCCATCTCTATTAAAAGAGCAGGGGAACTCTGCACGGAAGCATGTGTTGATTCATTTCAGGAGAGGTATGAGGACAGCAAATATGGCTGGGAATACCACATGTCACAAGCCGTGAGTGAATGGGATGCCAAGTTGAGGTCAAATGACTTCAACCCATTCCAGAAAATCCAAGTGGGGAAGGACGAATAGAAGGTCTGTTTTATGTCCTGTAAATTCTAGTTTCTTCAATGCATGCAAGAAGTTGTCCTTTTCTCTGAAGTGTTTTCTTACTCCCTAATCCTTGATCACAATTATAAACTATTATGTATAGGTGAAGGGCAAGACACATTGGGGATTATGTTGTTTCCACCTGCCCTTGTTCCAACACCCTCAAACAACATAATCCTTGAGCTGGACGTTCCCTTCACCTACTTTGAAAACCTGAACTAATTTGAAATGTGCAGGAGGATTATGCTTGGTAAGGTATGCCTTGTAATGTATGAGGAAGGAACTTGTAAGTACAAAGGCAAAGTTAGGTCAGGCTTGTAAGAAGTTGCTAATGTGGTGGATCTGCATGGAATCATGTAGGAGGTTATTGATGAAGCTGATCCACAGCTTGTGAGCCTCTGTGAAGATTATGGGGCAGAGGTTTGTGCGAGCATCACGGATGCGCTCAAAAAAATTATGACATGCAACCCAAGTGGAAGGTACATAGTTGAAGTACCTTGGAACTACATCACCAACAAGGAAGCTACAATGAAAGACATTGTGCTACAGCTTGGAGAGCTGATTAAACAGAATGACTCTCCTATCAAGGCACCAGCAAAAAGAAGAAGAAACACAGCGAGAAGAAATACACCAGCTTGATTGACAAGCTGCTAATTCGCAGCAGAATGTAAGTTACAACTTAAGACTATCTTTTATCTCCTATCCTAGAATGAACTTTTACTTGTGTTTTGCTGTAGCTGTCAAGTGTAGCTGCTGAAGTGTGAAAATCAACCCTTTCCTGCTCACATTTTTTCTCTTTTTGTTTAATGGTTTTCTTTTGAGGTTTGCAGGACTCCCTCAAACTCATGTTTTTCTCTAACTATTTTAGTTGGACATGCCTATGGAATGCCTATGTACAGGGTTCTCCTGTTTTGGAGAAATGGAACCTAGCCAGCAACATTTGGAATGCTTCTGTTGTTGGTGACAGCTTTTGCATGAAAGATTTGTCAAACAGATGCTTCTGCTTAGAGGACAACTCTTGGAGAGACTTGAGCATCTGCAGATTGCTTACTCTCACTGTGTGAGGGAGAATAGATGATGATGATGATGATGATGATGATGCCTGCTTTATGTGTGCTCTGGTGCCACTCAGGTTGAGAAGAAAGAAACCATTTGTGCCTCAACAAACAAGTTTGAAGTTTGCGACCATAATCTGAGGAAATAGAACTTTTGAGGCTTTTGCTCCTTCTTCCATCATGAACCATATGTGCATGGACAGGAGTGTAGTTGCTTTCCACATGCAAATTTTCATACTAGCTATGTCCATAAAAATGCTTGTAATAACTAGACTGCTTTTTTTGCAGGTCCAAGAACCCAAATTTTCCTAAAACAGGTTTATTTGTGTTTTAACACCAAAGATGAACTGAGCATTAATATTGCCATCCCCATTTTATTGGCTCTGCTTATCTAGGGCAGAGACTCCACATCTGTGCAGGGTTTGGGGATAAATTTTTTTGCCTCATTCCTTTGCCAATGTGGAGCTGACAGGTGATCTTGAAATGTTGTTTTCAGATGTACGTAGTTCTTCATGTTTGGTGGGATGTAACATGTAACCCCTAAGTAGTAGTATGTAGTCTTGCCAAGATCTTTGCTGCCCCTTGCAGTGCTGAGTTCTTGTATCATTTCTTCTTAGCTTGGTTGACATGTATGCAAAGTGTAAGAGCATTTGGAGATGCTGTAAGAGTTTTCACCAAGCTTCCATCTTGAGTTATGGTTTCTTGGAATGTTATATTTCTGAAATCTGGTCAAGGGCAAAAGGTATTGAAACTATTTCAACAAGAAGGTGTGCAGCCAGACCCTGCCACTCTGGTGTGCTGAATGCATGTGCCATGGCATAGTTGCACTTCAAAGATGTGACGTGGCTTCAGGAGCAGTTTCATCAGAGTCACTGTGAGTTAGATGTTTTTGTATGTAAGAGCTTGATCATCAACATTTAACTTCTTGTCCATTAGATGTTCCACACTTTATGTGGGTGCTCTGAAGTTTGATTCTTTTTCTGTTTGTGGAGGCTGCAGAATTTACATGTTGTAAGGTTTCTGTTTACCAATTCTCTAGTTGCTGTCCTCCTCTTCAGACCACTCCATAACCAACACTATGCTGCCACAATACCGAATGAATCAAGTGGGAGATTGACAAATTTTCAGCAACATCCATAGGGCTATTCTCATGTTATCTTCATAATAATGTCATGGAGATTTGTCTCCGATTTCATGCATACATCATGAGCATGGACTTAACATGTCAATATTCATTTCCTGAATGTCACGGAAATAGGTCTCCAAGGATGATCTGCACACTGCGTTCGTATCTAGGGTTTAGCGTTCGTGCAAGTGACCACTTGTGGATCTCATTGTACCTGGTTCCTTGACAGCTGCATGCTGTTTCGATACTGAATGCCTTCTGCTGTGCACTGTTGTTGAACATCACCAGAGACGACCCTGGTGAGTCTGCTAATACATGTTCTTTCCATTCGAGTAAATGAATAGGCTTCCTGCTCTTTCAGGATATTCTTGTCAAAAGAAATAGCCATTAATCAGAGACGGTTAGTTTGGATTATTCATGTGCAACCAGATTTGAAGCAAGGTTCCTTTTGTCTTGCAGAACTGCTAATATGGAGAATATAGAAAGTGACTGGGAAATCGTTGTTTCAGCAGCATCCGCTGTCCAGAGATAACAAGCTGCTGTTTGGGCTTTCTACTAATCTTGTCCTGGATCATTTGATGTTGATAATCAGATGGTTTTAAAAGTATTTCAGTCCTTTTTGTAGCTATCACTAACATTGTTAGGTGAAGAGGTTTGTTTTTGTTGCATAAACTGAAACTGTTGTTGTTGGACTTGAGAGTGGCTGAGTTGAAGTTGTGAGTGTAAGTTATGCCATCTATTATTATAGGCAACAGTGTGATCGGGAATAACAATTCTTTGCCATCAACAGAGCAAAGTTGATCTGTAGCTTCTGTTCTCTGTAGGGCACAGCTTGAATTCTGCAATCAGATTGACCTTGTCATGATAATTGGATTAATCTTCTTATGTGACATGAACATGTGCCATGCATTTGCAGATTCTTCATATTACCTTTCCTCCACCACTATTCAGAGATGGGATCATTCCCTGTCTCAATAATTGCTGCAGATCTGTGCATGGGCTTGATCAGTTACAGAATTCTCAACACTTGTATATGTCTCTAATGTCCCAGTGCTTATGAACTCGTACTAATGTCATTGGCTACTGGAGAGCACAGTTGGCTGGGAAAGCATGGAGCAAATGCTTTTCAGTCCTCAATGCTGATGAGAAATCAATGTTATTCCAATGAGTGGGTTCATCACAATAGTTATTCTTTGATCTAATCTGGTCTTTTCCATCCTTGGCAGGTGCAAGTGAGGAGGGTGATTTTTAAAATGTCCAAGAACCCAATACTTAGCAAAGAGAATTCAATATTTACCAACTGTTTTCAGATCTCTGTAACCTTACTATTCAGGTCATCTCTCAATTCAAGTTGACTTAAATCATAATATGAAAAGTTTTATTGCACTCAACAGGTTTGGGCCAAAGATGGGCCTCCTCTGGAGCAATCCAATGAGATTGCAGCTTTATAGTATGGAAATTGAGCAAATGATTTGAAATGGTAAAGCATTTCCTTCTTATTAGATGCATCTGATCAAACAACAATTCGTGATGCCAACTTTGTTCTCTGTCGTATAGGTCTTTCTTATGTATTACACACTGTAAATGGTGGACAAGGCCTAGACATTGTCACATGTGCACTTTGGATGATTTGATTTTGGACGGTTACTTTTCAAATTTGTGGCAGTGAGGAGCATGAGAATTCTGCAGCTGAACATAAAGCAGAAGAGGCAAAATTGGATGTAGAAAGAGAAAATTTACTGGCAAGACTGGAACATCTCATTGTTCTCCAGCCTCTGTGTTGCAACCACATGTCCTTCCTTCTGCTATAGTTCCACTACAACAGCTACCACTTGTGAGTGAGCAGGTGGGACAATCTTTCATCTTGCACATGCTAAAGAGTTTCCTGTTGTTGTGTTATTGTCTGATGCACAATAATGGGATGTGTGGCTGGGTAAAGTGAACGTATGCTCATTAGCAGCAATCTGCTCAAGTGCCACATTATGTTATGTCCTCTGATTTCATCCCCGTGCACATTGTGGAGATGCCTCTGCACCAATTTCATGAGCACGAGGACAACATCAACTCGGTGCTTCATTCTTGTTCCAGTTGTCTACCTAACCAACTGGAGTGTTGCAGTAACTGCCAGCAATTTCTGAGTCTGGGCTATCCCTCTGAAAACCTAGAACTAGTTTTACAGCAGAAAGAGCAGAGCTTCCCATTCTGCAGTATCAACAGCATCATGTCTTGCAAGGGCCACATGTATGCAGTCATTGCAAACAATTAAATTTGGCTGTAGCCTTGTTTCCTTGAATGTGGGTAATCTTTTGTCTCTGCTACTCTCTATCTCCATGTCAGTGCAATTTTAAATAAAAAAATCTGTCCAGCACAAAAGGCATTGGAACTCTTTCAACAAATGCATCAAGAAGGTGTGCAGCCAGACCCCGTCAATTACTTGGGTGTACTGAATGCGTGTGCTAGCGTAGTTGCACTTAAAGACAGGAGGTGTATTCATGAGCAGTACATCAAAGGTGCTGTGTGTTAGTTGGTCTTGTACGAAGTAGCTTGGTTCTACATCATTTGAACTTCTCCATCATTAAGAGTTCCACATTTATGTGGTTGCTGCAAAGTTTGATTCTATCATGTTCCCAAAGGTTTCAGAGTTTTCATGTTGTAATAGCTTTTCTTTTTCCAATTCACTACTTGCTATCCTCCACTTTGTGCCTCTCCATAACCAGCATTATGCTACCACAGTACAAAATGAATCAGGTGGGAAGTACGACACTTATTGTGCAGTGTCTATAAGATTACATGACTGCACTCATTCTCATGTAATTTTCAAAGGTTGTGGAGATTTGCCTGCAATTTCATACATACCTCATCAGGAAGGACATGTTAAACTTGTCAATATTGCTTTTCTCAATGTCACAGAAATAGGTCTCAGAGGATGATTTGCACATTGACAGTGAGTTGGTATCTAGGGTTGCTGCAAATGAGCGCTTGTGGATCTCATTGTACCTGTTTCCTTGACAGCTGAATTCTGTTTTGATACTGGCTGCCTTCTGCTGTCCACTGTTGTTGAACATCATTGGAGATGACTCTGGTGAGTTTGCTGATACCTCATCTTTCCATTCGAGTAAATGATAGGCTTTCCTCCTCTTTCAGGATGTTTTTAAAATCTTTCAAAAAACCAAATTCAATACTTGGAGATGCGTGGTTTGGATTACTCATGCACAAGAAGATTTGAAGCAAGGTTTCTTTTTGTCCTGCAGAACTGCTAAGACGGACAACACAGAAAATTGGTTGGAAATCAATGTTTCAGCAGCATCTGCTGTCCAGAGCTAACAAAGCAGTTTGAGCTTTCTAGTAAATCTCGTGCTGGATCGTTCATAAGGGGCCTGTGAGGAAGTCCGACATGGTCTCAAGTGGAAAAGTGAACTTTCTACTGTCTCAAACTTCCTGAAATGAGGGGGAAACAAAAATTTCTATATGAGACGTGGGAAAAGATGAATTTATGGAAAGGATGAAGGAAATGACGAGATAAAATAGGAGAAACAAGAATATGAAATGATATATTGGAAATAATTCAATGCACATATGCAATTACTGTGTTGCAAATATATGCACATTCCAGCCAGAGGAATGGCTTTTAGACAAGGAAGAAATAAACATTAAAGTCATGAAAATTGAAATCAAAACCATTAATCTTTTTTATGATAATTCAATTGGTACTTAACCAAAATTTTGTCATCATAACATCATGTCTTATGAACAAGAAATGTTTTCCACTCCTTGTTAGAGTGACCTTCTATTTCATTCAGGTTTGGTGGAAGCCATACATTATATGTCAATAGCATAACTTGTTTTCCACCAATAATATTGCACAGACCACGTCTAACTATTCCATTTTCACACTAGAGTCCTATCTTCATCTTCATTCATCATGATTTGTTTCATCTGTTAAAAGCGTCCATGTTGGGAGCACATTCATCCATTATATACGTCATTTGTTTTGCAGATGAATGTGACCTAGGAGCATTTCAGAAATCACTTAGCACATCATGACCCTTGTTAATAAGGAGAAATTCTATAGTTAGAATTGTAAGTATTTAAAGAATTTTGAATGCTAAAATTGTAAGTTTGTAGTCAAACTTACATTTCTTTTTTCTGGAAATATTTTAGAGAATATTGAGTTACATTGTTTCATCCATTGAATTTTATCCCATATTGTTTATTTGATTAAAACAGAGGGTTCACATTTCCTCATCATATATGGTCTTGTCTAATGGATCAATGTGATTAAGGAGCATTGTGAGTCCTTGAGTACACCAATAGTCATTTTTGGAAAAAAAATCCAATATACACTTTAAAGTTTTATTTTTTAATTTGCTCAACTATTTCAAATCTTTATCAGTTCATTCTATTACAAATCTATAAATTTGTTTAGAAACGTCTAGAAGTTTCAAGACCATTAAATGGTCTTGAAATACCATTTAATCAAACAGTCCCACTTGGTAGATCAAATCCTAAGTTGTCTAAAACCCATCTTTTGCATACGTTCACAATGCTTTGTTCGAAATATCCCTGTTGTCAATAGTTTAGCCCTCATCTTGCTATTACTATAATATTTGAATGTTACTTCATTTGCGTATACCAGTTCTTTCAAGTAGTGATGGCATGTGTCATTATGCTTTGACCAGTTGTGATGAACTAGATTTTTGATAAAAGAAATGCTTCCTTGATTGTCAATAAGAACGATAATTGCTTCCTTTTGCTTGAAATCAAGTTTAACAAGAAATGTCTTTAACCAAATGGTTTCATGGATTGCTTGCAATGTTGACATGTATTTTGTCTTTTTATTCCAAAGTGCTACAATTGGTTTGTTATATTGAACTAAGTAAGAACAATATTTGATAACATAAATAAATACTTGATAGTTGATCTCCTAATATTGATGATTCCTCCCCAATGTACATCACAAGATCCAAAATAGTCACGTTGGACCACAACCCATCAAGATCTAAACTTGAGTATTGAAACCATAAGTTTTTTTGTGCCTTGCGAATACCTAAATATTCTTTTTACAACTTTTCCAATGCGTTACTTATAATGAATCAAGTCGAATTTACTCACAACTCCCATAGTAGTAACAATTTCAGGCCTAATGGTGATCATAACATACTTAAATACCTACCTCTAGGCCTACCTATCTACATAGTCATGCCACATGTTGACGTCCTATAAACCCAAAAATGGAGTATGTAGATTTAATTAATTAATAAAAAAATATTAGATACCAAAACGTGAATTTTAAATGCCATGTCACCAAATAATTGGCATTCAAAAATGGATGTACGTCCATCATAAAATTAAAGCATATTTACAAGTTTACCTACCTAGGTGCCATGTGCCAATGTCATATAAGCCCTAAGTTGGATGATTTAATCTTAAATTTAATTAATCAATTAAAAGTATTAAGTAAAATTTGTTTAAATACCACATGTCACCAAATAATTGGCACCCAAAATGAATACATGTTGTAAAATTAAGGATTTCTATTTAGTTGCATAAGTAGTTGCACATGCAACTTGCTACAAGAATACAAATGAATGAAAATGAATATATCATATATACATGCCAAATATGGTATGTCACATGCAACTACACATTTGTTGCAACTTGTTTTATGCAATGATGCAAAATTCAGTTACATGCATTGTGTGCAACCACAAAAATAAGTTACAAATACCAATTGCTAAATGAAGATTTTCTTTTAGAACTTAGTCATTAGTGTTGCATCTTCACCTATAGCTTGTGAAGTTTCTCCCTTTTCTTTCTTCATTATTTTTTCATTGAATACATTAGAAAAATTTTGAAAAATAATGATTGAATTTACAACTCGTTTTTAGTCATAATGAACACTTGCAATTAATATTTCTCTAGTCACCAAGGACAAGTGCCATATGACAACTAGTCACAAAAGACATGACACAACCATGAGGTTGAAAATGTAATTGCAAACCTCGTGACTAGGCCAAAATATCTCATCCATTGTCATGGATGAAGGTTAATATGACATGGAATCCCAATTTGTGACTAGGTAAAAGCATGGTTAAGTGGTTCACATTTGACATTTTGAAGACTCCGCATTTTACATTAGCTTAATTTCCTGCAATTATAATGATAATCAAATTATAAATACTATAATTATCTTTTATGTTTTTAATCATAGATATTGATAGGCCACCATAAAGACATCCCTAAACATGTGATTGGTCAAAAAATTCATATGAAAGCTTGGACATTTCAATGTGAAATGGAAAAAAACCTGATCAAATTAACCAAAGTCACAACATTTAAAACTTTTTTAAATCAATTTTTTTGGCATTGAGAAAGTTTCAATGCATCTTACTTTTAAGGTTTTCATTTTATGGTGGCCTACTTTTTAAATTTTATTTTGACATTATTGTAACATATTTTTTGAATTGACATCTTTTACTTTTTTGCATGACAATGATAGTGTTATTATTTCAAAAGTCCATTACAAATTCATTATTTTGTAAGAACTCAATCCATAAATTTTTATATGATTCCAACTAAATTTATTACAACATGGATGACTAAAAGTTTGATAATGTTAATGTTGTATATGAGTTTACATTTTAATTTCATTCTTAATCCAAAAAAATTGCATTTCTAATAGTCCAAATTGTCCACTTTATAATGTAAGCTAATATGGTTTTTTGTTATTATCTTGGAGAGCAAAGCCCTAGGGAAAAAACCAAATGTCATTAAGCCTTGATGATCTTAATTGTAGTGTGGGAGGATATCAAAAATAACTCATACCATGATTGTTATGTTTTTGGGTACCTCCTTCGGAAAAAAAATCCTTGTAGGTAGGCTTCCAAAATGAGGGTAAAACAAAGTTGATCTAATTGTATATTGGGCCAACTATTAAACTCTACCTAATATAGATTAAACTTTTTTTTTCTAACAAGGGAGTGTAAGTAAAAAATTAACAACCATTAATCTATTGGCAAAATGGGTCGATGATGTTCAAGCATGGGCACAATGTGGCCTTATCCTTTTACGTTTAATTTGTTATAGGACAAGAGATGAAAAGATCTAACAAGGTGATTTGGTCACCGAAGGATAACCACCCAATAACTAAGGGGCCCACTTTGCTAATTAAGGCCATAAGCTTGATCAACAAAGTTGGGGCACTTTGCAGGAATTAAATTGGGCACCCTTCCCCAATGATTGGACTAGGGCACATTGTTTTTGCTTTTTTATTCATATTTTTTGGAAATCTTGAATAAAGGCAAAACATGTTATTGGTGCATAATTGCACATGCTTTTTTTAATTAAATGCATCATTAATTATCTATTAGTAATCTTACCCACTCAACAATAACTCTTTTTTTTTTTCAAAAAATGTTATCTTTCTCAAGATTTTAGCCAATATCATTTTTATCAAAAATTGTTTTGCCCTACTATGCTTTGATTTTTGAGTCTACAAAATTGATAGTTTAAAGATTTTGTAGTATGAATTCCCAAAGCCTATAAAACATAGCATAATCTATCTAATTTCATTAACCCTTTTATTTCAAAAGAAAAAAACTACTTATTGTTATTGTAAACAAAGTTTTGCACTAGTAAGTAATTATTGTGCTTTCACTTGACTACATTCACAACTCCATTTTAATAGTAACATGCTACCAAATGTCATTATTACATTTAAAATATATTTAATTATATATATAATTTTTTTTAAATGATTATTTTCATTTTATCATAATTTTTTTTTAATATGATGAATGAGTGACATATTGCACTATTTAAGCTAAGCTTAAAAACATAGATTAAATAGTTCATTTATAGGTCACCTAATTTAAATAAGTGGTTTAGGTGTGCCTAAATGGGAGCCTAGCTTAAGTGGCCTAGGAAAAGAACGGATATCTAATAACATTCCACCATTGACCACCATAATGTCATTTGTGAGTTTTGATCCGTGGACCCCAAGATATAAGGTCAACCCCTTTACCTCCAAGCCACCCCACTTGCTATGAAAACATTGTGGGATGCATTTTATTTATTTATTTTTCATTTTCAAACTTGCACAAATGTGAACTTACTATTTAATATCCATTTAGATTTTGTCCAAATCAAACAATATTTCACTTCTTTTTTTTTTTGGAATGATTTATGTATTTATTTATTTTTCTTCTTAAAGTTGTAAATTCATTTGAAGAAACAAAAACTTAAAGTTTCTTATTTAAATAAAACTTTTGTGGATGTTTTAAAAAATAAATTTAAACACATGATTTTTACTTTTTTTAATGGTTCACATAATAGTAGCAAAATGATATCTCTGCCATATATTAATCCTATTTATGACTAAGAATTTATTTTATATTATTTAAAGATATAATAAATAAAATTTTACATAAAATAATTATATTATAGTTCATGAATATTTTATATTTTATGTTCTTATGTAAATATATTATTTATGATGTATAAAATTGGCTTAACATTGGTCTAAATAGATTATTATTTATAATATTTTATATATAATTAATAGTTTTATGAAATTATATTGTTCATTCATTTTAATACATATAATAGCTTAACATTTATTTATTTTTAAATAAAAAACTTCCAAAAATATGATTTAGTAAATGGTGCATAAATATTTAATTTTAATTTTAAAATAAATTTTAATCAAAATTTGAAATACAAGCTACTTTTATGTACATTTAATCCATGTAATTTATTGTTTCTATGTAAGTCTTAGTTTATAATATATCAAATAATGATATAATTATTAATTGATTAATTTGTAAGATTATAATTTCTATGCATTTTTATATATACAATATCTTATTATGTAATTTAAATTAATAAAAATGTAATTAAACATTAAATATAGTTGAAAGACATTTGCAAACTCATAATGATAAGACTTATTTAGTGGACCCATGGTCACAATATTTATCCATGGACCCATGTGTTAAAAAAACCCATAGATAATAGCATAAAAAACCCATGAAGGTAGTAGCAAATACACATCTTGGATAAATTAGTTTACATATTATGGATAATATTTCAATTTGAAAAACAAAACATTGTGCTAGATGTGTGCTTTATGTTTCCTACACATGTGGGAAAATGTATTAAATTGTAGTTGCAAAACATACCATTGTAGTTGCAAAAGCAACTATGATATCATCCAATAATGAATGCCATCAATATTGAATGAAATATAACATTTTTTCATTTACATTTTCAATTAAATCCCTAGCAATTATAACTCATAGTCAAATCCATGACTAAAATTGGTTTCACCTTTCCTATAGTTGCATATGCCACTAAAATGACTTACAACTAACATAACACATAGGATTAACATATTTGTAGTTGTAAAACTAGTTGACTTAAACACATGAATCACATAGAATTCATAAATTCAAGGTTGCAATGGATAACATTTCTTTTAGTCGTAGCCTAATATTATAATACCTTTACCATTTCTGCATAAATTATAATATTTTTCAGTTTTGTTGAACTTTTGAAAAACTATTTATTTTTGTGCTAAAATGTTAATTAAATCAAAATTTTGACTATCAAGTTTGAATCACAATTAACAAGTAATTACTAAAATCCACTTCATCATCACCTTGACTGCTTTAGGAATAAAATTTGTTTAACAATGGCATCCAATTCATTAGTCAAATTCCAAGTTTGTTGAAATGTTATAATATTTTTCCATCATGCTAAGTGGCTCCATCTGAAACATTAAGAACTTGCACATGAGAAAGAACTTGTTGGCAAGTCTTTTGTAAACATGTTGATTTTGAAAAGTTTCCTATATTGAATTTGAAGAGTCTCCTAGATCCCTTTGGTTATGATCTCCTTTTTAATGCTCATGAACTGGTTGTCAAAAAAATTGAAGAAGCTTCAAAGTTTATTTTTAAACTTACTTTCATAAGTCAAAAGGTATGGGAGCATCTTCAATGGATTTGACTTCACTTCTTTTCCATTGATTAATCCCTAAAGTTCTTTTGGTTTGAACAACATTTCAATTTCCAATTTCCATGTAACATGA
>Ga0116231_10010189_pt1 | contig 15312 bp, 12 predicted proteins | sample S1TSphgellanicum_2_FD_89695 | JGI IMG/M metagenome (GOLD analysis project Ga0116231, IMG submission 89695) | Host-associated microbial communities from peat moss isolated from Minnesota, USA - S1T2_Fd - Sphagnum magellanicum MG | ecosystem: Host-associated > Plants > Peat moss > Unclassified...
GCCATTTCTCCCCCCCCCCCCCCCCCCCCCCCCCACCCCCCCTTTTTCTCCCTATCTCCCCTCCTCTCCCTCCCTTCACTCGTCCATGTCTAGTCAAAAAAAAAAATGCAGCCTCCACACTGACTTTATTTTTATAAAAAAAAGAAAGACGTGAGAAGATTGTTTAGTGGGTGTGGGTGACTGGGGTGGGTGGGGAAAGAAAAAGAAGGGGGAGGGAAAAATAAGAAGGGGGGGGGGGGGGGGGGGGGGGGGGGGGGGGGGAGAAATGGCAAAAAGTTGCGATATTTAAAGGATTTATTTTGTGAAATGGGCAGATTTAGATGATAGGTTCTAGCATGTTGCCAAAATATAGTGAGGTTCCAGAATAATCTACTTCCCTGTCTAGCCTGCAACCAAATTTGGCTAAGTAAAATCAATAAGAAGTTGACAAGTTCTGTATGGAGTTAGATTCCAGAAGCCAAACCCTTTTTCTAAGTTAAGAAGCTTGAAAATGAAAATAAGCTCATTCAAGTTGGGATTGGTATATAATAAAGTTATCCCTAAAGTCATCCCCAGTTGGGCCTCAGTTGCACCCCTCATTTGATGCTTCATCCTCTCCTGGCTGTTGTCCACAAAGTCATGAAATTTTATTAACTAAGGGTATGAAATACGGAGACTCAGGATTAACTGCATGAGAGGTGCGAGAACATTTTATAGCTACAGTACACAAAGCAGCAGCAGCAGTGATTGGTTGAAGGCATTCAGGAAAAGCAAGGATAGGGCAAAACTCAGTTTAGCACCAAATTTGCTGCTAAACTGAGTTTCATACCCTGTTAAAGCCTAGTGTACTTTGTTTCCCTGTTTTTTAAAAATCTCATCCCCTATATGACCAAACAGGGGTTCTGGTGCCGTCTTTTCCTCACTTTACGGATAACTTTAATATATATACATTTTGTGAAGTTTCAATGTTTCGACTTGACATCCAAAATTTAAATGTTGCAAACTTTTGATTCAAACTGAAAAATCCTTCCTACTTTGTCGCATATCTTTCCCAATCTACTGGAAAATCCAATTAGATAATCTGGTACTTACAATGTCAACAGTTGATTGAAAAGAATCTAGCCATCCATTTATGAATGGAAAACAGTTGGTCAAACTTATCTAATAGATTAACGAACATTTTATGCACTGTATACACCAAATTTGAAGTTAAGCTTTTACAAGAACCATCAGACATTTCTCCTCACGTGCACATCATAAATTAAATAATTGTATTAATAACTCTTTTTCCACAACATTCTCTAAGTAGAAACAAAATTGAAGCATCAATCAAATCAAAACCCTAAAAATTTAGGCCCAAATTTTTGTGGGTTTCAATTGCAAATCAAACATTTGACCCCATAACCAAATGAACACACCAAGTGAACAATGTAACCAAACATTTTTGCTTCAACATGTGAATGTTCAGTCTACAATGGATGATGTAAGCATGGGATCTTGACTAAAGCATGACATTGCTAATACTGAAATCAAAAAATCCAATAAAAATCAATGGTCGGAACCATCACGCAAAAGATCAAAAGGAAGGCCAAAAAGAGGCCACAAGATGTGCAGCCTAGAGGAGTCAAAGAAGGGAGAGAGCTAGTTCCTCTCATGGTAGAAAGCTATTTCACCCACAACCTCTCTAATGTCATATGCATGCAAGTCTTGAGATCTAATAATAATAGAAGGCCTAGAACAAGCATCTCTCACCAACACAATCTTCCTTTCTATTGCAGAGGCTAAAGCAGTATTGCTATTGCTTGGTGGTGAGGAACAGAAGAAGATGAGCCATTTCTGGATCCTTAAAAAATCTAGATCTCAATTCTTGAACTAACTTTCTCTAAGTTTGTATTGGGTTCTGAAAGTCCTTTGATGGAACTCTTGGGTCCAGACGAAAAACTTTATTTTCATAGTGAAATAGTCAGCCCCCTACAAATTCACAAACACTCTTCATTCATGGGGCAGCTAGCTAGCTAGCAGCTGCCCCCAGGTTTGTTTCTGGGACCCCCACAGACGTTAATAATACACTGGTGCACCCATGTGATCATGTGTGGAAAATTACAGAAATCATGGGTCCACAGAATGGCCAATGCAAATTTTAATAGCTACCCAACTTGGTCTGCAGACCTAGGATGGAGTCTGTTTTACATGGGAAAACGGACCATTTGAGACTACCGGAGTGCCACTCACCTAAGAAGGCTGACACAGTTTCTGACAGTGAAAACTCCCAAAACTTACTTGACTAAGTTAGTCTACTTTTTTTTTCTCTTTTTTTGTCCCATTGAATTATGGAGCAAACGAAACTAAGCACATGTACATGAGTCAAATGACTTCATCTATTTGGGATGCATAATAATCTTCAGTTTATCCTTTGCAGTGCCAACATCCTTGAAACCCTAATTAGTCATGGGTGTACTCTGTGCCTAGACATGTGATTCTGTGGCAGGAATCTGACCATTGCAGCTGCGGAACCATGATCAGAGCTGCAACGTCAGGAGAATTTTTCTGAAGATGAGAAATCTGAAACTTTGAATTGAGTGCAGCTGGTACATAAAGCTACGTGTAGCTGCTTATAGGTGGTGATCGGTGGCAGGTGGAATCTGATCGCAGCTGCAGATCAGCCGAAAGTTCCTGAGGAGAATTTAAGAAGAAGAAGTAGAAGAAGAAGCTGTTCAAGCTTTGAATTTTGAGTGGTCAACTAGCTGCTGGAGATGGTGATGAAATATCTGTGACAAAAATGTGGTTGCAGAGCTGTTCAGATCAGTTGCAAGTTCAGGAGAATTTTATGAAGAAGTTCAGAAGTTGAAGCTTTGAATTGAGATCAGTGGCAAACCAGCTAGCAGCTGCTTATAGGTGGTGATGATCTGCAACGAGATAATGCAGGGAACTGGTGTTGGAAGAACTTCACTATATTAGCAGCTGGGACGAGGTGGTGCCGATGATCCATGGGTTTATGGGCTGGGAGAGACAGCAGGTGCTGAGTCTGTATATTCTTGAGAAAACACCGATCGATCGCTCATCAAAGGTTGCTTATCGCTCACGATCTGCAGCACCGGATCTGCTCCATCAATTTGAGAATTATAGGACTGTGTTTGTAGTTCTATGCTGCACAACATTGCTGAGATATCAGTTAAGTCAGCTGAATGAGAAAGTGAGAAAGTGGGTGGAAGTGGAGGCAGTGCCATTAATGTTGTCTCATGACTAGCAGCCGCTCGATCCCTAGACGTTGAAGTTGTACAACTTGAGCTGCTCAAGATTTGGCTCACCGCTCGCATTGATGGTCTCGCAGTTGGCTTTTGGAGAGAACACAAAAGACCCAACTGAAGTACCCTCACCTTCTGCTCATTCTCATTTACAATTGTCTGCTCCTTTCTGCGATTCAAGGCCTCAGAAAAGCTGCTGTCCGCGTCGTCCTTAATGCTGCTGCTGCTGCTGCAGTACTGATCTGCAGCTGCTGCATGATCCGAATCTGCTAATTTACAGTGTGTAGTTTTGGAGTTGTAGACTAATTCAGGTTGCATATTTTGATGGGAAGCAGCTTCAAGATCTGAAGAAGCTGCTAAAGTCGTCGTCGTCGTCGTCGTCGTACGAGTTTTGTGCTGCTGATGTGCTGCAGTAGCTGCTACTGTGGTCACGACGTTGCATGAAACGGTTTCTATTCTTGGGTCTACGACGCTCAAAAGCTTTCCTGCTTCATGAGCTCGTCTCACTTTGTTCACCAACATCACATCCTCTGGTGGGATGTCCGCATTCGATGGCTCCAACGGGTGTCTCCCACATACAACTTCAAGTACCAAGATTCCGAAGCTGTAAACATCTGTTTCCTTGGTGGCTTTACCCGTGTACGGCATCTCCGGTGCCATGTACCCAAGTGTGCCTGCCATCATAGTTGTCTTATCGACTTTCTGGTGGTCGATCAGACGCGCCAACCCAAAATCCCCCAGGTGCGGCTCGAACTTCTCATCTAGCATCACATTGCTGGGTTTGATGTCCCTGTGGAGAACGCATTGCTGACATTCCTCATGCAGGTAAGCAAGTGCTGCGGCTACTCCTGAGAGAATCGAGTACCGCAATTCCCATGAAAGGACTTTAGTGTTTTTATTAGAGCTCGAGCTCGAAGACGTCCCTGCAGCTGCTTTTGCTGCAGCTACAGCTTTAGGGGTGTTGTTATACAGCCACTGATCCAAGCTTCCGTTCGACATGAAATCATAGACTAATAGCAGATTTCTATCCTCGTAGCACCATCCTTGCAACTGAACCAGGTTTCGATGACGAATCTGGCTGATGCTGGTTGCCTCTGCCAGGAAACCTTGCTCTCCTTTCTTGGACTCATCTCGGATCCGTTTCACAGCAACTACGACGTTTTCCGGTCGCAAAACCCCTCGATACACAGAACCCATCCCGCCCCTTCCCAAGAGCTCACTGTCGCTGAAGTTTCTGGTAGCTACATTCAGCTGTTTGTATGTGAAGTTGCGTGGTCCAAGGCCAAGAGTTTCGAATCTCATGGACGACTTTCTTCGCACAGCTTTGCTAATTACATGTCTCCGGTAACCGATCAAACACATCAATCCACAAAGGAATAGCACAACAGCCGCCGCGGCAGCACAAATCCCAGCAACCAGACGAATTCGAACATTCATGCTTCCAGCGCCTTGGGAAGGAGCAAGAGGACTTGTCAAGATCTTCAAGTAAGCACTCCGGTTGCCCTCTTGCACAGTATACCCACCGTTGAACAAAGGCGTACCTTTGAGGAAACACATCTGCTCACGCCTATGGAACACGGCTCCAGCACATCGACAATCCTCCATGCATGTCTGCTTGCACGCCGTCTCGTTGATAGTGAGGTAATCGCTCAAACGATCCGAAAAAGGATAATCGATGTCACCCACTTCCACCAGCTCGACCTTGCTAGACGTATCGTTAATGCAATACTGATCATCAAGCCACTGGAACTCTGCTGTACATCCCTGGTGAGGATCCGTGACACTAATGGGTACAAATCCCATCGGACATGTGCACGTAGAGAAGTAGGTCGGGTAGGTTACATTCTCGCTGCAAATAGCAAAAACTCCACAAGTTGCAAAAACCTCACAAGGATAAGGAAGCAAACTTCCCTCCACAACCCAACCTGTAGAGCCGGCAGCAAAGCTGTAGAGACGGAAACCGCCATCGCGATCTAGTGTCATTCGTGTCAATGCTCCTTGTCCTTGGTCCGAAGTGCTGGTGAGATTTCCCCATTCACCTGAAGCATTGCCGAGGTAGAAGGTCGTGCCATTTGCACCCAGGTATGCGTAATCCGCAGGATACGCGTCGAACCACCAGTACGGATACACTGTCGCGTTTCTGTCTGAAACGCTTGTGGACGACCAAGAGCTTCGATTCCAGTTCGTGATGCTTGCACCTGTCCAACTCAAGGCCAAGGATTGCGGCATATCCGTGCCGTTTATGTAAGCCCAATCGCACTGATAGTAGCCTGACGACCAGTCGTCCGCTGCTTTCCATGAGACCAGGAGCGACGTGCTCATGTTCGCGGAAAACTTCTGGCCGGGTAACAACGTATCCGTCGGTGTATCGAAGCTTTGCCAGAGAATAGTGTTCGTCGCTGCATCCTTGAGGACGAAATTGCCGGTGTCCTCCAATTCTGCCGTAATAGTGTTCGGCTGCATGAGGATTCATCAACCCACCAGCTCATGAATCAACTGGGCGAGTCCATTCATGATTCTGCTGCAGCAGGGGATGGACACAAGCTCGAGACTTGGAAACAATATGCAGCAAGAATTATGAGCTGGTGTTGTGTGCACTTACCGTCGTCGTCGTCGTCGTGGGTTCAATATTGGAGGATTGCCAAACGGCTTGATGGTTCTGCGGGGAGAGAAAGAGACGAAGAACCCCATCTGCCGAAAGCTGCAAGTACGCGGAGCTGCTTAGGAGCACATCTCGGCTGGCCATCCACACTGGCGTAGTAGGTACTACCTGCGAGTACCAAATTGCGAGCGAGTACGCAGCAGCAGCTGCGTCTGCTCGGCCGGCGCTGCTAGTATTGGACTGCTGCAAGGAGTAGAATCCCAGTTGGAACACACCATGAGGCTGCGACACAAGAGTCTGACTAACGTCGATGGAACCCGACAAACTCAAACTTGAGACTCCGCCCCCTGCATCTACAAGCCGCAGCAGACTAACTAAAGCATGCAGCTGCAACCCCAAACTCAGGAGAAGAAGAAATCGATCAGCAACAACGTCATTAGACCTCACAAGCTTCCTCATCGTCCTCATTGCATCTTCATGATGATGTCCCAAGAATTGAACTATAAATAGTACTAGCTAGCTGCACTAGGCGACGCCATCGACAACCTGCATCTCGAGCTCATGCTCAATCGATTCTAGAGCATTCCTGCATCCTCTAAGCACGATCTTTACAACTGATAATCTACCACCAGCAGCTGGCATACTAAATCTGTAGATGAGCATCACAAACAAGACGCAGAGAGTTTGTCGCGGATCTGAGTTGGAAACTGAGCCTGGCCTCACTAGATCGACAGAGCTTCGACCACGTATCATGACAAGCTTCACGAATACCTACTCGTAATTCTCAATGAGGTTTTGGCAACAGCTGCTGAAATTAATGGAGCTAACTGCCTGTGGATCACTAGCAGATCACTATAAGCAGATCACGAGCTCGCAGGCGTGCAGCAGCTGGTGCTGCATCTTCAGCAAAAACATGCAAGAAACAAACAACCAAACAACCAAGCCAAAGAAGCACACCAAAAAAAACTGTGCACAAAATATTCCCACAGCTACTGCAAAAGACCTGCGAATCCGGAATGCAAAAACAGCTTCCGGGAATGCAAAATCTGCTAGCGTGCGGAAGGCGAGAAAAACTTCCTTTGGGGAGTGCAAAAGCGATCGTGGATGTAGGAAGCTGCAAGGAGCTACGGAGGCGGTGTTGATAGGGCGAGAACTGGAACTGGTCTGGGAACTCAACTGGATTTTCCAACTTGTGACATACCCACCCTGGAGTAGTCACCAAAGTCTCGGACTGACAAGACGTGCTTTGACTCTTACAGGTTTTTTGCACTTTTGTGTGGGGTCTTTTAGTATAGGAGAAGGATCTGCTTTTAGGCCGTTTCAGGAATTTTGGCCCCTCCACTTGGAATATGGGCCTCAGCACAGGAGCCTCATTTAATTCCCCCAGTGTCTAAAAGCAGAGCCTTTACCTGTGTAAAACAAGGCATCACAAACATGCTGGCCCTGCCAATAGCTAAGAGTACATTTACCTGCTGTGGCGACACTCTGAACACCAGAAAAATCCTTTCCAATCTAAACGGTCTAAACACTTTCACCGAAAAACCGGTTCACCTAAAGTGAAATAGGTTCAAATAAGGTAAAACTTCCAAAACTTGGATTAAATGCAATAGTCCCTCCCTGTCTCCCATAGGGACAGCGCCCAACAAACCAGCAAGATTTTTGAGCATTTTTTCCAAACCAGGACAAAGTTTACAAAATTTGTTAGGTCCTGTTGACAGTTGACTGGGATCTTAAACCGATTGTAAGATCCCGCCCAAAGGTCACATCTGAAAATCAACCTACACTAAGACCCTCTCCACTGGTCCACTGGAAAGTGGCTTGCACGTCAATTTTTAATGAAGCGATAAGTGAGGCCATTTTCCAGTGAACAACTGTAGATGCTCTAACACAGTGAAAATCTGGGCAGTTCTTTAAGGAGCATGCTATTAACATGCAATCATTGGCCTCTATTTCAATTTCTCATTAGATCCAGGCATAGCAGGAAGAAAAACCCAACCCCGTGCCCAAGAAGAAAAACCCCAACTGTGTTCATTGTTTTGACTGCATTTTCCTAGAATGGATTAGTAATATGTATGTATGTATGTAAACAGTGTTGGGCAGTTCTTTGGGTGGGTATGGTGAATTTCTTACCAGAAAATCTTACAACTTTCATGGTTGAATGATTGTGGGATTGTGTGGAAGTCACTCGTGGGTTACATCATTGCTGACAACCCATTGAACAAGTGGGTGCTTTGTTTCTTTGTTCCTATCCCCCTCCCTGCAAATAAGTCTTTGCTCTTCCTTCATTTTTTTTCTTGGTTGCAGAGGAGAGTAAACAAGGCATCACAAACACGCTGGCCCTACCAATAAGATGTTGTACATCTACTTACTGTGTCCACACTCTGAACACCCAAAAAATCCATTCTTATCTAGACCGTCTAAACACTTTCACCAAAGAAACCAGTTCACTTCATGTGAAACTGGTTCTAATAAGGTAAAACTTCCAAAAGTTGGATCCAATGTGATAGTCCCTACCCCCACACGCCCAACAAAAAACAAAAATGCACAAGCAAAATGAACCCTAACCTCCCTCCACCAATGGTAATGACCTCTAAGAGATTGTTGGACATGTTCAATTGGTATTTTGAATTCCTGGCAATGGAGATCATCTTATGATTCTGGGCAGGCTCTAACATTTTCGTAAGGGCTTGTTGATTTTTCTTTGTGTGATCAGTAGGAGTTGACACAGTCATTATGCACAGTAAGGCCCTCAGATGGGCGCATGACCAGAATTTGGTGCTGCCAAGGCCCTTGGATGGGTGCTTTACCAGAATTTGGCGCTGCTCTTGAGTGTGACTTATTCTGGTAATGCACCCGACTGTGAGCCTTACCTCTACTCAAAAGGGGTTTCCAACCACCAAGAGCACAATGGGAGCACTTTGATTTGGTTTCAATGTGACCAAGAAAAAACCAAAATGCCTTCCTTAATGGGTAGATGGCTTTCCAACCTTCACATCAGCCTTTTTAATTTTGCAAAAAAATTCATTGTTGGAGTTTTGGGAAATTCTAATTGTGAATTCAATAATTATTGTAGGAAAAAATTGCCAAATTTCAGGTTTAAAAATTCGCAAAATTTTGTAAAAAAATTTCAAATTTTTGTACATGGTTTGAACTTCAAGTAGGTAGCCCAAAATATATAAGGATTTTTTTTTTAAATTCCACTACTGCACAAATGACTTTGAATCTCCCTTTTCACATATCACATTCTCCTCATTATTTACCTCACTTTGATAGACAATATTTGAACTTCAACAAAGGCACTATATTTTGAGAAATTGTGTCTTTTGCAACTATTTTGCAAACTAGAATTAGTTGCAAAGGACATGATTTCTCATATATTGCAACTTGTGAATGGAAGTAAGAAAACTTGTTCATATATAAGTAAGGTTCAATGATTTTCACATTTTTTTCAAGAATTATTGCTATCTTTTTCATAGAGCCATAAGAATTGGACCAATTCTTTTCAAAAGATATCTTTTAAGTATTGTGGGAACTGGCCAAGGTATCAAAAACTTTATTTTTAATTTCAGTTAGTTTTCGAAGTTATCAAATTCTCACAAATATAAGATCAATTGGTTATCTCCAATGATTCTCATAAAGTGGTTATTACATTTATTTTACTCAAACAAGGAAATGAGAAAATTTTAATGCAAAAGGTGTCATGTATAATAAGGGAGTTATATATAACTTTTTAATTGCATTTTTTTTTTAAACCCCATAGTTTGTTCCATAGTCTACATTCAAAATATTCCCCAATAGCACCTAATTTGCCCCATATCCTTTGCCCAAAAGTGTGGGCTTGTATTGCCCAAAAGTGTGGGCTTGTATTGTATATACTTGAGCTAAAAAACAACATTCTTACATTATTATGTTCGCTAGTAAAAAAGCCTATTTGGAGAGTATTGAAAACATTAATTTTTTTGGTGAAAGGCCAATGAAAGTGGCCCATCACCAAAACAAAAAAAACATTGAGCTTTGGGATGCACCCACAATATGAATTACAAATAAACCCTTAAGAATCAAACTTAGGTTAAACCATTAATCACACCTAGATCTCAAAATTTTAAAATTTTGAAAATGTATCCAACTCTCACTTAAATGGAAACTAACAAAATGGTTATCAAACCCTTTATGGCAAGTCCAAACCAGTGTTAGTCAAATATTAAACCAAAATCCAAAACTAGGTCAGTTTTTAGCCCAAATTTTTTGAAAAAACCAATGAATATCAACTAAAATGATACCTAAGTTGATATTCGCCTATCAAATATCTATTTTGAAAGATCTAGTTCAATATGAACTAGATTTTTTTTAAAATAGTTTACAACCCCTGAGCTTAATTTTCAATTACATATGCCAAAGCATGCATCCATGACTAATCATTTTCGACTAGGTTAATTGTTTATGTTATTTCTAGTCAAATTAGACCTGTCACTTATGCCATTTCTAATCATTTGTGCCATGTGTAGTTATATTGGTCTAGTCATGGATGCCATCTTTTGGTGTAGTGTTAGGAAGTAAGATAATTAATGTTAATTAAAATTAATGTTAAAATTTAAGGTGGTAGCATTGCTAAATAATTAAGAAGTAGGTCAATTTATGTTAATTAAGATTAATGTTAAGGTTTAAGGTGGTAACATTGCTGTGTAACATGACAAAGAGAAAGACAACTTACACAAGAGACCTAGCTTTATAAAAAGATCAAGATCTATTTCAAGTCCACACTTGTCTTGTTTTCTTTCGTTTTCTTGATTGTTTACTTTTGTTTTCTTATGTTTTCACTTCTTTTGTTGTTTTGTCTTCTTGTTGAACATCATTGCCTTGCTCCTCTTATTGTTGCCTTGCACTCCTCATCTTTGGTTTACTGTTATTCATCTCACTTTGTTGTTACTAGTCATCATTTTGCATTGCTACTATTGTTATTGCATTATTATTCATCATCATTTGGCGACTACTTGTCATCACCTAATAATTGTTTGTCATCACCTTGCCTATTTAGTTGTTACTTATCATCACCTTGTGATTAATGGTCACCTTGTTGTCATCGTCACCTTGTTCATGCCATCATTGCCTTACTACTGCAATTGTAGCCTTATTGTTGTTCATGATCACCTTATTGCTAATCTAGGTACTAACATTTTTTTTACCTATCACCTTATTGTTCATCTTATTTCCCCCCTTTTTGTAGTGATCATACTTGCTTTGAATGTGCAAGTTACTAACAGTTATTGCATTATGGAGGCTGTAACAACAACCTTTACACTTTACAAAGGTGATTTTTTTACCTTTTGGTTTGTTTGTCAATTTTTGTTTTTGTTTATATTGTATGGTTTATAATTTAGGTTTGTTAGTTGTTTGTAGGGGTTTGTTTTGTTTAAATTTTGTTGCACTTCAAATCAAGGTTTGTTCAAGAATTTTTGTTTATGATACAAGATGTAATGCCCCTTTGTGCTTACCAACTTGTGTTCCACGCACCACTCCAAGCTCCCCGTGTCACTTCAAACTCCTTAATTCTTAATTACCTACGCACCTCATAACACGTGTGGTTAGTCTCATTGCCCTAATCTTTCGGGATGGACTTAAACTAACTATTTAAACTTGTTAATGAGACAAGTCCTAATCTAACTTGGAGCAACCTCAATAACCTTCTGCCCCTAGGGCCCCTTGGAACCAATTCCAAGAGTTTATCCAAAGGACTTCAACTAAGACACCAAATTAAGTCTTTGGGCTAACCCTCTAATGGCCTTGGAGCTTTAAAAGGACAACTTTCCTAATCATCCCAAATGTTTTAGTGGGCTAACACCTTGGGTTAGCCCATGACAACATTCAATTGTCCATTGAAGGTTTTAAAGGGGCAATGCCCCCACACTACCATCCCAAGGACAACCTATAGTCATCCTCTTGGTCAATGCAAGGTCGAGCTCAACACCTCAACCAACCCAAACTCCTAAGCTTGGGTTCCACTCGACCCCTTGAAAAATCAAACCTCATAAAGAGATTTTTGGCTTAAAACCTCCCATGCTGCCTTAATGCCCCACTAAGGTGGTCTTAGCATGAAGCTTGTTCCACCTAAGCCATACTTAAGTGGAAGGGCATGTTATTCACCCCCATCTTTGGGAGGTCTATGTCCTTGTAAACGTTTCGAATAACATGTCACCCTTGTCATGGTAAGTCCATCTTTCCACCACCCCTATACCTTAAGCTTTTTAAAAAATAGTTAATTCTCAACTTAGGTTTATTTTGTGTCCGAGATATATTTATTAAATGCAAGAAGAACCTTAAACAACTTTTGTATTTGTTTGTGTCAATTCCTTAAGTTGACCTAAATCCCTTTTGGATTTGCTTCCCCCAAATGACATCCCCCCCCCCCCTTTCTCTTTGGGCACCCCCAACCACTTGAAGGTTAAGCCTCATGTCTAGGCTTGTTTTCTTTATGGCCTTGGCCATCACCGCAAGTTAAGACTATAAAACATGCCAACAAATAGTGCCAAACTGGGCTTAACTAATCCGGGTTCCATTTGCCTTAAAAGGACATAGTTCACGAGACCATGCATTGGAAACCTTGCCCCCACAAGTTTATTTTCAATTTAGGAGCATGCCATTTAATGCATGTGCATCACTACCACAATTTCACTTCACTGAACCCTTAGAAAGTTTTCTTTCAATTCCTTAAGTTTGTTTTCATTGGTTGTCATCATCTCAACTCAACCTTTTCATTTATTTTTTCCATGGAACAACACTTTTCATATATCATGACCTCAACAAGCACACAAAGCTTCTTTTGCCTTGACTAAATATATGTCTTTTCTTATAAAATCTACTCTCACCTCCCACTTTGGGAGGTTGATGTTCTCATCAACATTAATGCAAAATGTTCAACATTTCTTTATGCACCATTCTTTTTCCCATTTCATGGCCTTGTTCCTACTCCAACCTTTCTATCATTTTTAACAAATGGTTTAAGTGAACATGCTTCACCCATTGTGATCCTTTAGGGTGACATCCTTTCCAAATAACTAAATATTGTTTGCCAATTTACCAAGTTTACATTGTGACTAAGATGCACCCCACTTCCTTAACAAACTTATGCTCAATGAGGTCAAATCTTTGATGATAGGCTTGCTTTTGATCTTTCTTTCTTTCATCCTCATGAATTGGTTTCAATTTGGATACATGGAATGTCAGATGGGCTACCAATGTAGTTGGCACAGATGAGCTCAAACAAGCCAAAATTGATGTCAAAATGTCAACTTTTTTGTAATTCTTGTTACATTTGTCTATGTGGTTGTTAACAAATAAGATATCTACTCAAGTGCAAACATAAATATTTATTGAAAAGAAACTACAACATGATGTTCACAACACGAAACATAACATCAAGAACTCCTCAAGGTTCTTGTCACCTGAAATACACAAACTTGTGTAATGAAGAAAAAAAAGCCAAACCATCAACACCATGGTATTTAACTAAAAGACCAAACCACAAATAACCAAACTAATATAAGTAAAAAAAGTAATTCAACCTTGTGAAAGTAACCTAATTACTTTCCTACTCCAGTAATTAATGAAACCTAACTAGTTGAACTTGAATTCTCAACACTCCCCCTCAAGCTCAAATCCATTTCTAGTACATTAAGCATTTTTCTAAACTTCCTTAGCTTGTCTATACCTAAAGCCTTTGTGAAAATATTACCAACTTGATTTTCGGTATTGACATGAATAAGGTCAATTTCTTTTGCTAGAACTTTTTCTCTAATAAAGTGGTAGTGCACCTCAATGTGCTTTGTCCTAGCATGATAGACCAGGTTGTTAGCAATTAGTATGCTACTGATGTTATCACAATAAATGACAACAGGAGCATCCACTGATTGTCTTAAATTTGAGAGTAGTTTTTGTAACCAAACTACTTCACATGCAGTAATTGTTGCACCTCTATATTCTACCTATGTGCTTGATAGTGCAACTGTTGGTTGTTTCTTACTACTCCAACTAACAGCACCACTTCCAAAAGAAAACATGAAACCACCGGTCGATCTTCTATTTGAAACATTGCCAACCCAATTAGCATCCATGTATCCATGTACTTATAAGTGGCTCTTGGCTTCATAAAAAATTCCACACTGCAAAGTATGTTTTATGTACCTCAGTATGCACCTCACTACATCCAAATGTGGCTTTCGTGGTGTTTGCATGAATTGACTTACCACTCCAACTGCATAACTCAAATTTAGCCCTGTGATGGTCATGTAAATCAAACTCCCCACTATGCGTCTGTATATAGTGATATCCTCCGCAAGGTCTCCTTCATTTGCACTTAACTTCACATTTTGCTCCAATGGAATTGAAATGGGTTTGTAACCCGTCATCCCATATTCGGTCAATTTGTTCAAGGCATATTGCCTTTGTAATAACCATATCCCTTTAGGGAACTGGATTACCTCAATGCTGAGGAAATAACGCAACTCTCCCAAATCCTTCATCTCAAACTTTTGCTTCAAAAGCTTCTTCAAATCAAAGATGTTTGCATCACTATTTCCTATGATAATCAAGTCATCAACATAGATGACTATGACTACAATCCCATGATCTGTCTTTTTCACATATAGTGAAAAATTTACATTGGATGTTTGAAATCCACTTGTGACAAAATACTGACCTATCTTGTCTGGCCAAGCTCTAGGTGCTTGCTTCAAGCCGTACAAAGCTTTCTTCAACCTACAAACCAAATTAGGATGTGTTTGGTCCACATAACCTAGTGGTTGTTCCATGTACACTTCTTCCTGTAAATCTCCATGAAGAAAAGCATTCTTTACATCCATTTGACCATCCTTTTGTTGTTGCCATAGTAATGATTGCTCTTACAATTGTCATTTTGGCAACTAGACTATAAGTCTCCTCATAGTCCATGCCATAAGTTTGGGCATAACCTTTGGCAACCAATCTTGCTTTGTATCTATCTATTCACAAATCCATCTGCATTGTGTTTGACTTTGTACACCCATTTGCACCCAATTGTTTTCTTGTCCTCTAGTAAAGCTACCAATTCCCAACTAGCATTCGCATCTAAAGCCACCATGTCTTCATCCATGGCATTGTCCCATTTAGGGTTTCCAACTGCTTATTCAAAACAAGTGGGTTCAACCTCTTGTATAACTTTCACCATGTCTGCATAATGATGACTTACAAAGCCATCATATGTGAGTCTTTGTACAGGGTACTTGACTCGTGTGGATCTTCGTACTCCACTGTTGTTGTCAGGTGTTTTCAAAACTTTCTTGGCCATCCGAACTCTAGGAGTAGTAACTAAAGGGATTCTTGATTCTTCACCCACACTCTTTTCTGAATCACTTGACTCATCATCTACATGAGGATTTCTAGATGATGTTTGAGAACTACCATGTACAATGTTTGAAGATCTTAATCTTCCTTTCCATGGAGTGCTACTAAACC
>Ga0116231_10010190_pt1 | contig 15308 bp, 12 predicted proteins | sample S1TSphgellanicum_2_FD_89695 | JGI IMG/M metagenome (GOLD analysis project Ga0116231, IMG submission 89695) | Host-associated microbial communities from peat moss isolated from Minnesota, USA - S1T2_Fd - Sphagnum magellanicum MG | ecosystem: Host-associated > Plants > Peat moss > Unclassified...
ACGTATCCGTTAAAGGCGGGAGATACAGCGCTGATCCACGCAGCCGCGGGTGGCACCGGGCAGTTGCTGGTGCAGATGGCTCATGCCGCAGGTGCGCGGGTCTTGGCGACAGTCTCGACCGCAGCCAAGGCGGAGTTGGCGCGCTCGGCCGGCGCGGACGAAGTGATCCTCTACTCCGAGCAGGATTTCGAGGCCGAGACCAAACGGCTCACGGATGGGCGGGGCGTCGATGTGGTCTACGACTCGGTCGGCAAGACAACCTTTGAGAAGTCGCTCAACTGCCTGCGGCCGCGCGGCATGATGGTCCTCTTCGGCGGGTCGAGCGGAGCTGTTCCTCCCTTCGATCTTATCCAGCTCTCGACGCGCGGTTCGCTGTTTGTGACCCGCCCCACACTCAAGGATTACATCGCAACCCGCGCCGATCTGGAGTGGCGCGCGGGCGAAGTCTTTCAGGGATTGGTCACTGGCAAATTAGAGGTGCGCGCCGAGCATGTGTACTCCCTGGCCAACGCGGCGCAGGCGCAGATTGACATTGCCTCGCGGAGCACGACGGGTAAGTTGTTACTTATCCCTTAAGAGCAGCAAGGACGAAACCAATCGCGAGCCTGAGCCGCCGGCGGGCTCGCGGCCGGGACGGCCATTGCGCATTGCTCCTCCCTTCCGCAGCGGTGTAGCCCTGGAATCGCCGCCGGCGCCATGCGTTCCAATGAGGGCAGCTTCATTTGTTTGAGTCGAGGCAAGCATTGGTCGAATAAAAATTAAGAAGCATTAAGACAGTCTGCGTAATCTTCCATAACTTTGACTCAAGTTTTTCACTGTTTTTTTCGATAAATAAAACGATTGCCAATGCCGTTTTTTTGTAAGACGATAGCTCTGCTATTCCGGTGAAAGACGGCGTTCGAACGGGGCTCTTGCCTCGTTGGCTTGCTGCTTGCCAGAGTGCTGGAGACGGATCGAGATGCGAGTAAATGGTGGAACAGTTTTGGTCGCGCGGGGCTGCCTTGGCCTGGCGTTGGTTTGCTTGGTTGCTTGTTCCGGGACGGGCATGAGCTTCGCGCAGCAGAGCGTACCTTCGTTGCTCCGTGGCGCCGCGAACGATGCCGAACTCGTGACTTTGCGGGGCAATGTGCATCCGCTCGTCAAGCGGCTGGCAGGGACGAAGAGCGACCTGGGCGCGGTTGACGCATCGTTTGCGGCCGACCGGCTGCAGCTGGTTTTGAACCGATCTGCCGCGCAGCAGCAGGCGCACGACTCCTTTTTGCGCGATGCGCACACGCCGGGAACGCCGAGCTACCACCAGTGGCTGACGCCGGAAGAGTTCGGCGCGCGCTTTGGTGCCTCAGACTCAGATATTGCGGCGATTACGGCCTGGCTTGAGGCGCACGGATTCGCCGTCGAAAAAACACATCCCGGCCGCATGGCGCTCGAATTCTCCGGGACCGCCGGGCAAGTCAAAGAAGCTTTCCATATGGAGATTCACCGCTTCAACGTGCGCGACGCCAAAACCGGCGAGACGCAAACGCAATACGCCAGCGTGAGCGATCCGCAGGTTCCGGCGGCGTTTGCGGCGCTCATTCAGGGCCTTTCTCCCTTGCACAGCTTTCACGCGCAACCCATGGTCAAGGTGCTGGGCAGAACGAATTACAACGCCAAGACTCACGCGGCCAATGCGGAGTGGACCTATCCCGCGACCGACGTCTACGAGCTGGGACCAGCCGATTTTGCGGTGCAGTACGACATCGCACCGGTCTACAAAGCCGGAACAACCGGCGCAGGCGAGAGCATTGGAATCCTAAGCGCCTCCAATGTGGACCTGAGCCTGGTGCAGGCCTACCAAAAACTCTTCGGATTGACGGCAAACCTGCCCACGGTGGTCGTCGACGGGAACGATCCGGGACAAAACGGCGCCGCGACTGAGGCCTATCTCGATGTCGAGCAATCGGGAGCCGTGGCGCCCGGAGCGAAAGTGATCCTTTACGCTTCGGCTGGGTCGATTCTGACGGATCCGCTCATCACCTCCGCACTGCGCGCGGTGGACGACAATCTGGTCAGCGTCGTGAGCATGAGTTATGGCACGTGCGAGGCCGCGCTTGGCGCTTCCGGCAACGCGCTTTGGAACAGCGTCTGGCAGGAGGCTGCGGCGCAGGGGATTACCGGCTTTGTTTCCGCCGGCGACGGCGGCTCAGCCGGCTGCGACGACTTCGACACACAGTCTTTCGCCGAGGGCGGACTGGCTGTCAACGGCATGGGCTCTACTCCGTTCAACGTCTCCGTGGGCGGAACCGATTTCTACTACAGCGACTACGCGGCCAGCACCAGCACGCTCGACGCGCAGATTGCCACCTACTGGAGCGCCACTTCAAGCAAAACGCCGGCGGTTTCTCTACTCAAGGCCGCGCCGGAGCAGGTCTGGAACAACTCCTTCGGATACAACGCCGACGATGGCGGCGTATTCAACTCGCAAAACTCGAATATCGTCGGCGGCAGCGGCGGGTCGAGCAGCGCGGCGCTCTATTCCAGCTCCGGAGCAACCGGATACGCCAAACCCGCCTGGCAGACGGGCACGGGCGTCCCCGCGGACAAGGTGCGCGATCTCCCGGATGTCTCCCTCTATGCCTCAAACGGGCAAAATTACGTGAATTACCCCATCTGCGCCAATCCCGGCGACTGTGTGAATACCGGAAGCGCCGGCGCCGTCTACATCACCAGCGTCGGCGGCACTTCGGCGTCTTCGCCGTCGATGGCCGGCATTCAGGCCCTGATCGATCAGGCCACCAAGAGCCGCCAGGGGCAGGCGAACTACGTCTACTACGCGCTGGCGAACAAGACTCTGACCGCCAAGCCGTTTCGCGATATCACGATCGGCGGCAATGAGGTGCCATGTTACCAGGGCACCGCGAACTGCGAGCTCTATTCGAGCGGACAAGCGAAAGGGCAATACGCGGAAAGCGGGTATGCGGCGACAACTGGCTACGATCGCGCCAGCGGCTTGGGCACCGTGGACGTGGCCAACCTGATCGCCAGCTGGTCCGCGGCCACCTACAAGCCCAGCACGACGACCCTGAGCGTTTCCCCGGTCACCTTCGCCCACGGCACAGCCGTAACGATAAAGGCGACGGTCACGCCCAAAACCGGAACCGGCACACCGACCGGCAGCGTAGGACTGGAGAGCACAGATACGGTCGCCTACTCCAACGGCCTGGGCGTGTACACCTTGACGGGCGGCTCGCTGGGAACCGCCGGCGTTTCGGTCGACAATCTTCCCGGAGGCACCTACCAGTTGATCGGCCAGTACTCCGGCGACGGCACCTACGCGGCTAGTGCCAGCGCACCCGTCACGCTTACCGTAACCGCCGAGAAGGACACACTGAGCACTACAGGCTGGGTGCTGAATCCCACCGACGGAAACCTGTATCCACTTTCCGCCGGCATGTCGGTTCCCTACGGCACCCAGGTGTACCTCGATACCCAGCCGGTCGGCACCAACGAAGTGAAGCCAGTGCTGGGCAAGACGACTCCGGCAACCGGCGCCATTACCTTCACGGATAAGGTCGGAACGACAACCCAGTCGGCGTCCGTCGCACTCAACGATGAGGGCCTCGCGGAGTGGTTTCCCACCTCACTGGCGGTCGGGAGCCACACCATCGGCGCCGCCTACGCGGGCGACGCAAGCTATGCCGCTTCAAGCGCGGCCAGCGCGGCGACACTCACCGTCTTCAAGGGAACGACCACCATTTACGTCCAGCCGATGGAGACCAACGTCGCCGCAGGCAGCAATGTGACCGTCGATCTACTGCTCTACTCGGATTACCTGACCCTGAGCGGCACGCTGCCGACTGGAACCGTCACCGTGACCCTGGGCGGCGCGACGCAAACCGTCACTTCGCCCTTCAAGAACTATGGAGGAACGGGCAACTCGATCCAGGAGGTTGTGGTCACCTTCACCAAGGTGCCGGCGGGAATCTTGCCGCTCACCGCCAGCTACTCAGGGGACGCCAACTGGAACGGCACTTCCTCCCTCTTCGGCTCGGTCGAGTCTTTGGCCTCGTTGCCCTCACCGACCGTGACGCTGACCGCGACCACAACCGCCTACACGCCCAACCAGACGGTCACCATGACTGGAACCGTCACGGGACAATCCGGTAAGGGCGTACCGTCCGGGCTGCTCTACTTCACCTGGGAAGATGGCGACTACCTCTACGAGTATTACCTCCAGCCGAAAACCTCCGACTCGTCTGCCTGGACGCTGACCTTCCCGGCGTGGGAACTGGCTGACGGGACAAACACCTTCATCGCCACCTTCATGGGAGACAAGAACTACTCCGCTCAGTCGTCGGCGCCACTGACGATCACGCTGAACGGCAGCGACTTCTCCTTGACCACAACCACGCAGGAAGTCGCCGTCGCCCCAGCCAAATCGGGAACCGGAACGGTGCTGATTGCTCCCATCAATTCCTACACCGGCACCGTCACTCTGACATGCTCGGCTCCCGCCGGAATCACCTGTTCCGCGGCGACGGCCTCGCCAACCGTCGGTTCCGGGGTCGCCGACGCGATCACCTTCAAAGTAGCGAGCACCGTCACCGCGGGAACCTATCCTGCCGTCGTGACCGCCACCGGCGCAGGCCACACGCACACGGCGGAGATCCTGGTCGGCGTCAACTGACCTGACTTCGCTCATCACCAAGGCCATCCCGCGGTTTGGGATGGCCTTTTCCTTTTCCTGGAGAAACGCAAGTCGACGATTTCCGGGCGACATCTGCGGCGATACACTGGTGTTTTGGTGACCGGAGCTTGGCCATTACCCAGTTGGAACAAACTTCTCACGGCCTCGCCGGCGAGTTGGAAAGCCCGGATTGGCCCGCCCTCACGCTGCCTGAGGTGGACTCGCTTCTGCGCCGCTACCCTCAGGCGGACGGCGCGCTACACATTGCCTCAATCAGTCCTCGGCCATTTTCCTCAGCCAGCGTCGTCGAAACGCCGCTCGGACGGGTTTTCGTCAAGCGCCATGCCAGTGCGGTGCGCAAGCGCGCCAGCCTCCTTGAGGAGCATCGGTTTGCAGCCCACCTGGCCGGCCGGCTGCCCGGTCTGGTGCAGCCGGCACTGGCAGACCGGGACGGCGAGACTGTGACCTGCACGGACGACTGGACTTACGAGGTCCATCCGCTGGCGAATGGCGTCGATGTCTATCAAGATGCGCTTTCATGGACTCCATTTCATAGCTGCGCTCACGCCCACGCAGCCGGACGCGCGCTGGCCCAATTGCATCGGGCTGCGGCGAGTTATGACGCCCCTCCGCGAACACTTGGCCAACTTATATCAAGTTACAGCATCTTTGCCTCGGGAAATCCCGAGGAAAGGCTTGACGCCTATCTCGAAAATCGCCCGATGCTGCGCGCATACGCCGAGCAACGGAACTGGCGCGCATCTCTGAATGAGCTTTTCTTGCCGTTTTACGCAAAGCTTGCGCCGTGGCTCGGCCAACTTCGGCCGCTCTGGACGCATAACGACCTGCACGCTTCCAACCTGATGTGGAGCGACTCTGACGCAAGCGCCCATGTCACCGGAATCATCGACTTCGGCCTGGCCGACCGCACCAATGCCGTGCATGATCTGGCGACTGCCCTGGAACGGAACATCGTCGAATGGCTGCGCATCGACGATCCAAGCTCGGACGTATTGCATCTCGATCACCTCGATTCCCTGCTCGAGGGTTACGAGGAGTTAGCGCCCCTGAGGTATGAGCAGGCACGAGCATTGCCCGCGATGTTGCCACTCGTGCACTCTGAGTTTGCGTTGTCCGAGACGGATTATTTTCTCTCCGTGCTTCGTGCCCCGGAGAAAGCCTATCTTGCCTACGAGGGTTATTTCCTTGGCCATGCGCAATGGTTTCGTACCGCCCAGGGTCGGCGCCTACTGGATCATCTGGAACGCTGGGCGGACGCGCGGACGCGTGGGGGTGCGAAGTGATCGCCCAGTGGCTTACCGAACATTGGTTTGAACTGCTCGCAGCCGCCGTCAGCGCCCTCGATGTATGGCTCGCGACCCGGCGCAGCATGATCTCCTGGCCCATCACCATCCTCGCCAGCCTGCTTTACGCGGAGCAGTTTCGCGAGAGCCGGCTCTATTCGGACATGCTGCTGCAAGCCATCTTCGTCCTCTTCGCCCTCTACGGATGGTGGCATTGGTACAGGGGAATGAAGGCCGAGGGATCGGTGCGCGTGGTCACGCCTGCCTGGGCGGAACTCGCGCGCGATGCTGCGCTCGGCGCCGTCGCCAGCCTGCTGCTCGGCTACTGGATGAGGCGCCATACCGATGCCTCCCTGCCCTGGCTGGACGCGACTCTGACCGGTTTCAGCCTGGTCGGCACCTGGTGGGGCGCGCGTAAATATATCGCCAACTGGTGGCTATGGATTGGCCTCGACACGATTTATATTGGCGAATATGTGTACAAACAGTTGAACCTTACGGCGGTGCTCTACGCGCTCTTCGTCCTGTTGGCGGTGTTGGGACTGCGGGATTGGCGTCGCGCGCTCGAAGTCCAGTCACAGCGGCCCTCAACGAAAGTCGTCGGATAACCCATGGATCACGCTCAGGCACGTGTCCCCATTTTTCCAGTGCATTTTTCGCGGACCTTTTCCTTGCAGAAGCTCGGCCCATACGACCCCTCGGCCGAGTCGAGCAAAGACTGCTTCCGCAAAGCCTTTTTTTTTCGCAACGAGCCGGCTGCCCTCGAATTTCTCCGCGATGGGAACGGCCTGTCGGTCTCGGCCTACGCTTCCGAGGCCGACGCGCTGCTCGAAGAGACGCTGGCTTGCCTTGCCCAGGACGATCGTTACGCGACATTCGCGACAGAAGACAGCGGCGTCTGGCGGCTGCATCGCTCCCAGCCTGGCCTGCGCCTGCTGCGCATGCCATGGCTTTACGACATGACCTGTTCGGCCATCCTGCAGCAGCGCATTCGTACCGTGGACGCCATGCGCGACTGGCGCCATATTGCCAGTCGCTGGGGCGTCGCGGCTCCCCTTGGCTTGCGCGCCTTCCCGTCCGCGGATAGGCTAGCGAGTATAGCGCAGTACGAACTGCAAACGCTGGGAATCGACGCTCAGAGATCGCGGACGCTCCTGCGCTTTGCTCAGGAGTCGCGCTTCTTACCGCTCAAAACGGCAATGAACTTCGAAGAGCTTCGCCAGCGACTGCTGCGCATCCCCGGAATTGGCCCCTGGACGACCGAGTCCGTACTTGGCTATGGGGCCGGCGACGCCGATGCGGCCATTCCAGGCGACCTGCACTTGCCGCATCTGATCTGCTACGCGCTGGCCGGGGAAATCCCTGGGTCAGACGAACGCATGATGGAGCTGCTGGAGCCGTTTCGCGGCCATCGATTCCGGATCATCCGGCTAATCTATGCCTCACGGCTTGCGGTTCCACGTTCGACGCCTCACACCTATGAATTGAATCGGTAAGCGTGCCGGGGCCTATCGGCGACGTCCGCGCCTTGAGTGGTGTCCAGATCTGGAACCAGCCCTGTGCCCAGCGTGCGGCGAGTAGGTCCACTTCCGCACCGGCCCAGTGTCCACGTGCACGAACTGGCTCTTGGGGTAGTAGCCGACTCCACCGGCGTTGAGCGACAACGCCGCATCGCGCAGCAGAGGAGCCGGGACGCCGTCCACGCGAAGATCTACGGCCTTGGCGACGATGTGCTGCGAGTGCTCGGCGGCGTTGGTCGTTCCGCTGGCGCGCAGTTCGTCGTTCGTCTCCTGAGAGCGGTAGCCGGAGAGCACGTCGATCACGCCGTCCGATTTGCCCAGCTTGGCCAGCATGGTGTGCAGTACGTCAAAGGTGTGCGGGTCAAACTGGTTCACGCTTTCGTTATGCGTGTCGCGCAGGAAGTTGTCGAGCTGGTCGAGCGCCTCGGGGATATACGTGTCGCCCACCCGGTAGACCACGTCGATCATTTCGCCGGTGTGGCTGTGTGCCAGCTTGATCTCGTACTTCTTGCCATCTTCCGGCAGGGGATCGCCGTAATCCGGCAGAAATCCGACGCCCGGCAAAGCGACGTTCAGGAAAGCATGCGTGAGAGCGTGCAACCGGGGATGCCGGTGAGCCGGGGTATTGCGAGCGCGAGCGACGGGAACGGCAAGGCCCGTCAAAGCGAGAAGAGCGATCGCGCCGAGCCTTTTGGATGTCTTGACACAGGGTAGGGAAAACGGACGAGAGGACAAATCGGCAGGTCTCCGGATCTAGAGTTTGCGAAATTCGGTCGTGCGGCGAGAACAAGGCTCGCACGTGCGGAACTGGGATTTCCACCCCGGCGCCGAACCTGCGGTGCCGGAAACCGAATCGGAATTGCCAGTTGTCATTCGCTTTGTTGAGTTTAAACCACCAATTCGGGAAGATTGGAAACCGATTTGCATAAAATGAAGCGATAGTCGGCAATCTCCCGATTCGGACCCTGTCGTTGCCTCACCGGGCGCTCACTTTTGAGCAACACATTTGTGATATTTTCGAGGATGGCGCTCAGCGGTTTTGGGCAGCGTAAGGAGTGTTTTCGATTGGCAATCAAGGAATTTATCAAGCATCATTACCGGCATTTCAATGCCGCATCGTTAATTGACGCAGCCGAGGGTTACGTCAAGTTGATCGACGGCGGCGGCAAGATGTTTCTGACCATGGGCGGCGCGATGAGCACGGCGGAGCTGGGTCTCTCGATGGCTGAAATGATCCGCCAGGGCAAAGTGCATGCCATCACCTGCACCGGCGCGAATCTCGAAGAAGACGTCTTCAACCTCGTCGCGCACGACTTTTACGAGCGCGTGCCAAACTATCGCGATCTGACGCCCGCCGACGAGGTCGCCCTGCTCGACCGGCACATGAACCGCGTCACGGACACCTGCATTCCCGAAATGGAAGCCATGCGACGCATCGAGAAGGTGGTTCTCAAGGAGTGGATGCGCGCCGACCAGGCTGGCGAAAGCTTCTTCCCGCACCAGTTCATGTACAAGATTCTGCTCTCCGGCGACCTGAAGGATTCCTACCAGATCGACTCGAAAAATAGCTGGCTGCTGGCAGCGGCCGAGCGCAATCTCCCCATGTTCGTCCCCGGATGGGAAGATTCGACGCTGGGCAATATGTACGCAGGCCACTGCATCTCCGGCGACGTGAAGCGCGTTCACACCGTGCGCACCGGCATCGAATACATGATGGAGCTGGCCGAGTGGTACACGGCGACCACCGCCGAAGTGCCGCTGGGATTCTTCCAGATCGCGGGCGGCATCGCCGGCGACTTCCCCATCTGCGTCGTCCCCATGCTGCACCAGGACCTCCAGCGGGATCATGTGCCGCTCTGGGCCTACTTCTGCCAGATCAGCGACTCGACGACCAGCTACGGCTCCTATTCGGGCGCGGTGCCGAACGAAAAGATCACCTGGGGCAAGCTGGGCGCGGACACGCCAAAGTACATCATCGAGTCCGACGCCACGATCGTCGCGCCCCTGGTCTTCGCCTACGTGCTTGGCTGGTAAACCGGGCGGACACATAAACTCCGCCAGACGCCGCGCATAAACCAATCGCCGAAATTGACTCGCCAGCCCCAACAAGATATAAACAACCCATGGAGCAGGGACGCAATCCACGCACCGTTTGTCGCCGCAGTTGTTGTTGCGGCACGGCGGCTTGCGTCTGCGCTTTGATCCAACGGTTCGGATCCCACTTGGAATAGGGTTCCCATAGCTTTCGGAAGAAGCCTGTACGCCAGCCGACGCTGCGTACAGGCTTTTTTGCGTTTGGCAGCATTTTTCAAGGAGAAATGGCATGGCGGAAGAAAACGCACAACGAAAACCCCTCCTGTCGCTGGATTGGTGGGCAGTCCTGCTCGCCCTGGCGCTTGCCACCCTCGTACGGGCCGGCGTACTCAAACAGGTCTCCTGGTAGCCGAGAGGATGAAATGGCAACGAGCGTAGCATGGCAAAACGAAAGGCGAAGCCCGCTGGCATACCTGGCAAAGTTGATTCCAGGGCTGATTCTGCTGGCCGCGATCGGCCTCGCGGCCAAGTGGATCGAGCAGTCGATCAATGGCTACGCCAAGGCGCATCATATCGTTTTTCCCAACATTGAATACGTGCTTTGGGCGATTGTGATTGGCCTGATTCTTGGCAATCTGTTCAAGATCCCGGCCATCTTCCAGAGCGGCATCGGGACGTATGAATTCTGGCTCAAAGTCGGGATCGTGCTCCTCGGCTCGCGCTTCCTGGTGGGGGATATCTGGAAGCTGGGCGGCATCAGCCTGCTGCTCGTTTTCGTCGAGATTGGCGGCTCGCTGCTGTTGATGACGGCGCTCGGCCGCGCCTTTGGACTGCGCCCCAAACTCATCAATCTGCTGGCCATCGGGTCGGCGGTCTGCGGCGTCTCGGCCATCATCGCTGCCAAGGGAGCGATTGAGGCGGATGACGAGGATGTTTCCTTCTCGATCGCGGCCATCCTCGCGCTGGGAGCGATTTCGCTGCTCACCTTTCCGCTGATCGGGCACCTGATCCATCTGAGCGATCATGCGTACGGCGTCTGGGCCGGCCTCGCCGTCGACAACACCGCCGAAGCCACCGCCGCCGGAGCGCTGTTTTCCGATACCGCCGGCAAGATCGCGGTCCTCACCAAGACCTGCCGCAACGCCCTGATCGGCTTTGTCGTGCTCGGATACGCGATCTACTGGGCGCGCAAGGGTCAGGCGGCTGCCATCGGCAACAAAGCCCAATTTCTCTGGACCAAGTTCCCAAAATTCGTCCTCGGCTTCCTGGCCATCTCCATCGCCGTCTCACTCGGAGCCTTCAACCCCGGACAGATAAAGAGCCTTGCCAACCTCTCACGCTGGGCGTTTCTGCTGACCTTTGCCGGCGTGGGACTGCGCACCAACTTCCGCGAACTCTCGCGCCAGGGACTCAAGCCGTTTGCCGTGGGCGTTCTCGGGGAAGTCTTGATCGCTGTGCTCACACTGGGGCTGGTAGCCGGCGCCGATCATATTTGGGGGTTGTAGCAAATTCGGCGTACTCTGTTGGCAGGAGTGATAGCGATGGCTTGTCTCGATTGGTCGCAGTGCGAGGCGATAGAGAGCGTTCCGGGGAAGGTGAGCGGGGCGTGGGTCTTCAAGGGGACGCGGATGCCGGTGCAGACGGTGTTTGCGAATCTTGAGTCTGGCATGTCGTTGGATGAGATCACGGAAGTCTTCGATGTGACGCCGGAAGAAATTCGCTCGGTTTTGCGATTTGCGACGCAGAGTCTTGAAAAAGAGCCGACCTACGCCTGATGAAAATCCTGTTTGATAACGGAACTCCCAGGCCAATTGCCAAGGTTCTGGTCGGTCATGTGGCCACGCGCGCTCGGCAAATTGGATGGCATGAGCTTGAGAACGGCCAACTGATTCAGAGGGCGGAGGAAGCAGGCTACGACTTGCTCCTGAGTACGGACAAGAATATGCGGTATCAGCAAAATCTAACCGGTCGCAGGATTGCCCTTGTCGCATTGTGAAATTCGCAATGGCCGGACGTCCAACCGCAGCTGGCTAAAATCGCAGACGCGGTCAACGCCGCAACCCCGGGCAGCTATACGGAAGTTGAAATTCCTTATTCTTCTGCACTCTAAGGTTGAAGCGCTTCGATTGCCCGCTCCAGCCGCACGCCGCGGGAGCCCTTCACCAGCACCACGTCCCCGGCCCGCAGATTTTCCTTGAGCCACGCACCAGCCGCCTCGGCATCCGGCAGGAAAATCGCAGCCGCCCCCGGCACCGCAGCGTCCGTAGCGGCGACCACCAGATACCGCGCGTTGCCGCGCACGCCAACGATGATATCGATGCCGGCTTCCGCAGCCGCTTTGCCGCACTCCGCATGTAGCTCGGGAGCGTACTCGCCCAGCTCCAGCATTTCGCCTGCGACCAGAATGCGCCGCGTTGCTGGGCGCTGAGCCAGCGCCTGGATCATCGACTTCAGCGCTTCAGGGTTCGAGTTATAGGCGTCGTTGATGACGGTTGCGCCGCCAATCGACAGGATCTGGCCACGTTTGTCGCCGGGGCGCAGCGTTTCGAGCGCCTGGATCGCCTCGTCCAGCGAAATCCCCGCTTCGCGGGCCACGGCAATCGCTGCGACGGCATTGGTAGCGTTGTGGCGGCCAAGCAGCGGCAGATGCAGCGTTCCTGCTTCGCCTTGCGAGCAGATTGCGATAGCAAGACCCGGCTCTGAACCTGCCATCTCCTCAACGCTTGTAATCAGCGGATCGGCGCAAGGTCCCAAGCCGAAATAGATCGCTTTTCCCACGAAATCGCGGCCGAACTGGCCCACATAGCGGTCGTCGCAATTTAAGAACGCCACACCCGAGGCCGGCAGCGCTTCAACCAGCTCGTATTTGGCGCGAGCAATCCCCGCCTGACCGTCGGGAAAATTCTCCACATGCGCCATGCCGACGTTGGTGATCACACCCCAGTCCGGAGCGGCGATGCGCGCCAGTTGCGCGATTTCGCCGGAGTGGTTCATGCCCATTTCGAGAACGGCGTATTCATGCTCCCGCTCCAGGCGCAGCAATTGCAGCGGCAAGCCAAAGCCGTTATTCAGGTTGCCCAGCGACTTGAGCACGTTGAATCTCGCGCTGAGGGCCACAGCGACCGCGTCTTTGGTAGAAGTCTTGCCCGCGCTGCCCGTCACCGCAACCACGCGGCCGCCCCAGTGGCGGCGCACGTGGCTGGCCAGCGCCTGCAAGGCTTGCAGCGGGTCTTCGACGATCAGCAACGGGGCAGCCAGCACCGCGTCCGGCAGCGCGGCCACGCGGGCCAGGGAAACCACCGCTCCCAACGCCCCGCGCTCGATTGCGCCGAGCAGGAAGTCGTGGCCGTCCAGCCGCTCGCCTTTGACGGCGAAAAACAGATCTCCCGGCGCGACCGTGCGCGAGTCGATCGAGTATCCCTGCGCCACCAGCGCGCCCGGCGCGGCGATGCTGGCCGGAGCTTCCAGTTTCGCGGCACAGCCCAGAGCGGCTTCAGCAAGTGAGAGTTTCATTCCTCTTCACCATATCCGAGAGCGCCCAATGCGGAAAGCGCGACCTGCGCATCATCGAAATAAATCGCCCCATCGCGCAGGATTTGCTGCTTTTCGTGTCCTTTTCCGGCGATCAGCACCACGTCGCCCGACTTGGCTTCCGAAAGAACCAGAGCGATTGCCCGAGCGCGATCGGCTTCGACAGCATAGCGAACCCCGGCGGCAACGACTCCCGGCAGGATCTCGGCGATAATCGCTTCCGGATCTTCCGAACGCGGATTATCGCTGGTCACCACCACAAAGTCGCTTCCTTCTCCAGCAGCCTGTCCCATCTTCGGGCGCTTGGTCCGGTCGCGATCCCCGCCGCAGCCAAAAAGCGTCAGAATGCGCGCGTGTTTCTCGGCCACCAGTTGCCGCGCCAGCGCGGTGAGATTTCGCAGCGCATCGTCCGTGTGGGCGTAGTCCACGATGACGGTGAACGGCTGCCCTGCGTCCACGGGCTGAAAGCGGCCCGGAACCGGCTTCAGCTTGGGAACGGCCTCCACAAGTTCGGCGAATCCGACGCCGCGCGCCCTCGCCGCGGCGAGCGCTGCCAACAGGTTCAGGACATTCACCTCGCCAGCCAGTCCGGATTTGAGCCGAACGCTCCCCTCAGGAGCCGTCAGGACAAATTCCGCTCCCGCTGGCGTGAGTCGCAGATCGTCCGCACGCCAGGCCGACGTGACCGCGACGCCGTAAGTCACCACCTCGGCGCCGGCCTTCCGAGCTGCCTCCGCCAATTCCGCAGTGTGCGGGTCGCCGGCATTGAGAACTGCGACGCGCGGCGCCGGATAGCGGGTGCCGTCGAAGAGCAGCTTTTTGGCCGCGAAATACCGCTCCATGGTGCCGTGATAATCGAGGTGGTCGCGCGTCAGGTTGGTGAAGACAGCAACGTCGTAGCCGACTTCAGCCACCCGGCCCTGGTCAAGGGCGTGGCTTGAGACTTCCATCACCAGTTCCGTCGCGCCGCGCGTCGCGCCCTCCGCCATCAGCTCGAAAAGATCGCGTGACTCAGGGGTGGTGTGCGCCGACGGGCGGATTTCGCCGGCAACGTGGTACTCGATGGTACCGACCAGGATCGTAGATCGATCCGCGGCATGAAGCAGCGCCTCGATCAGAAACGCGGTTGTCGTCTTGCCATTGGTTCCCGTCACGCCTGAGGCTTTCAGCTTGCATTCGGGATGGCCGAAGAAGGCTGCGGAAGCCTGCGCCAGCGCGGTCCGGCCGTGCTCTACCAGCGCTCGCGGGAATTGGGGATGTTCCGAACCGAGCTGTGCAAAGGCCTCCGCGGAATCGGTAACGATCGCCGCCGCGCCCTGCCGCAGAGCGACCCCAATATAGCGGTTTCCATCCGTCGTTCCGCCGCGCATCGCGACGAATACCGAACCCGGAACAACTTGCCGCGAGTCGTAGGCAACGCCTGCAACTACGGCATCTTGAGTTCCAGCATGATCCAGAGACGAGACTTCGGAAATAAGCTCAGTAAACCGCATGCAGAGTTCGATTGTAATTTGGCCGGATCAGCCGGTGCTTCGCCCGAAATTCTATCGCGCGCAGTGCACCACAACCTGCGATCCCGGCGCAACCTGACTCCCGGCAGCAGGCTCCTGAGTCCGCACCAGCCCGCGCCCTTCCACCTGCAAGTTCAACCCGGCAAGGGCCGCCTGCTCCACCACCTTGCGCACCGGCATGCCGATCAACGAAGGAACCTTGACCTTCCCCGCGACAGGCAGCGAGACGGCCACAATCTCCGGCTGTTTGGCAGGCGGTTGCGTGGCCGGCGCAGGCTTTTTCCCAACATCTTTCGTGTTCACAGCGACCCGCACCACGGCAGGATTGGCCTGCTGTTTGGCGCTGCTGACGGCTTCGCGCAGCGGGTCGTCCGGCGGCAAATCGTTCATCGCAGAGATCAGCGCGTTCACGTCGCCGGTGTGCTCCTGCTCCGGCTCAGCGTCTTTGGCTATCGCATTGGCCGCTTTCGGCCGTGGCGCGTGGACTTCAATGTCATGCGGCACGCCGAGATATTCAAGCGTGTCCTGCGCTATCTGGGTGAACACCGGCGCCGATGCCGCGCCGCCGTAATACGACGCGCCCCCGCCTTTGGGATTGTCCAGCACCACCGCAACCGCGATCACCGGGTTATTCACCGGCGCGATGCCGGCGAAGGACGCCACATGCATCGTCTTCGAATACGTATGCGTCGCCGGGTCGATCTTCTGCGCCGTCCCCGTCTTGCCGCCCGACGAATAGCCG
>Ga0116231_10010191_pt1 | contig 15308 bp, 10 predicted proteins | sample S1TSphgellanicum_2_FD_89695 | JGI IMG/M metagenome (GOLD analysis project Ga0116231, IMG submission 89695) | Host-associated microbial communities from peat moss isolated from Minnesota, USA - S1T2_Fd - Sphagnum magellanicum MG | ecosystem: Host-associated > Plants > Peat moss > Unclassified...
TAAAATTGTTATAAATATATATTATTGGATTATGATTCAAATTTAGAGCTTGGGAAACCCTAAATTAATTAACATTTTTGTTACAAGTCTATAGTAAATAAAATAAATCTACGGTGCATTTTAAAGGGAATTTTATATGCAAAATAATGCAGTATATATTTTTGAAGAAAATGAAAGAAATCAACTTGGAGATATTAACAAATGGCTTAAGACATACCTTCTTCTATGTTTTGTTATTGATTTTATTTAGTTATTAATAAAATTAAGGCTAAATTTGTAATTGGTGAAAGTAAATATGTGTGTGGATATTGTAAAATTATATGAAATCTTAACCCTAAATGCAATAGCTATATTCAAATTCATTTAAAAATAACCCATAGGTGATTAACGTAAAATTTGTAGTGAAAGGGCAACTTTAACTATAATACCCACATGTAAGGTTGCTTTGAAATATCCAGTTTGGGTGGGCCTTCGAATGAAGACCAAGGCTTAAATGCAATACCTGCATGTAAGTTCATACTACAATAATCCATAGGTGATTAATGCAAACCTTATGTGAAGACTCAACCCTAATTGCAATACTTGCATGTAACGTCATTTCAAAAGAACTAATAAGTGGTTTGGGTATCCAAAATATGTTTTTTTATAACCTTAAATTAGTTATTAATCTGAATTAAGTTTATGATAAAATGTGAGTTTTGTAATGAATGGAAAAAACCAGCGACTGTTATGGGACACTATATTCGGGTATTGCAATGAATGTAAAAATTAGCGACTATTATGGGACCATATGGGGTGTTATAATGAATGAAAAAAACTAATGACTATTATCTAAACCCTATATGTGGGTATTGCAATGAATGTGTGATAACAACTATCACGGCTTATATGCGGCGAGTATTGCATATTTTGGTAATATCCAGCGTCTATTACAGGATCCTATATGTGGATATTGAATTGAATAATAATACCCAATGCCTTTTATGGGACCCATATGTGGGTATTGCATTTTTGTAAATGGCCGTATAGAAGTTGTAAAAAAAAATGATGTAAGTAGTATATGTTTAAAATGTGTGTATTGTTTTAAAAAATTTTAGGTGATGTGAGTTTTATTACATTAGACATAAGTATTACATAATGTTCATTTTGATCTTTATAAATCCTAGACAAATTCATGTTACCTATTCATATGGGCCTATTTAAGGTTTGATTCTTACATCTTAAGTATTAAGATGTATATGACAAAAACGACATATATGATTAACCGTATACCCATCAAACAAGTGTGACTAAAGAAAAATATTATATTGATAAAAAATGTACAAAAATGGGTGGATGAAAAATTGTTGAAGAACCCAATGGAAAAAAAAAAAATTTCCATAACACATCACAAGACCAAAGTTCAAAAATTGGGTAGTCTAAAAAATAAAGGCCTGAAAAAACTTAGCTAATTATATAAAGTGAAAACCTTAAATCATATTAGTATCTATAATTTCATGTTTAGTTTGGTAAGCAGCTACTGCATTTATAGCCCTTGCTGCATGACGAGCAATGTAGAAATTACAGCGTTGCATCTCAACCTGAATTGCATTTGCAACAAACTCTTCCTTTATTGTCTCTTCAACCCTATAAACATCCAAAACCACCACATTAAACCGTAACACACCTTGGATGAAACAAAATTATAAAAAAATAATAAACATTGATTATTATTGTTTCTTACCTTCCATGAATCATTCTAGATTCATGAAAATCCAATACATTTGTCAACTCTTTTGTTCGACTTGCTTTATTGGACTTTCGATCCCAATTTTTTACATCCCATGCTTTCTTTAATTGTCGTGCATATACATAACGAGTGGATCGAATCATCTCTTGTAAATCTTCATCTTTTTCCATTCGTGATGTTACATGTCGAACCACACTTCGCACATCCTAGGCAGTTAGACCCAACACTTTCAATTGTTGCTCTAAAGCTAATTTGACCAAAGCTGGTTTTGGGAATGGTGGACATGGTTTTGAAACAGTTACTAGCTTTACCCACTCCTTCTCTGTTTAGGCACATGCGCGACTAGTAACCTTTTAATCATTCCGCTTTTGCACAGCTTGGGCATTTCCCAAAATGCGAGCATTCATTTTACCATGGTCTTGATGTCGAAGACCTCCTATAAAAGTTGAAGGCCTCCCAGGTTTGGCCTTTTCTAGCACCAAGCCATGCACCTCCTTCAAATGTTTGGTCAACAACCATTTGGCACAATATGCGACAATGCAAGTGTTAACTTTGCACTTCCATTTCGACCCAACCTTTGTCCATTTTTTGTCCTTTCGAGCCAACTTAGGTGGACAAGGGGGTGCCAGTGCTAGTGCCTAAAAAACCTGGTCGGTTTCAAGTTCTGGACCTAAATTAAAAAATATCAAAAAGTAAATCATTACTTTGTAATTAAAAAACCCTAACCCTAAAACTTTACACATAAAGTGTTCACAAACAGAATCCAGGTATTGTAAAACAAAATCACACAATCAAGTATAATTCCTACAAATTTTAATTGCTTTTAGGTATTGCAATAAAAAAATTTGACAAAAAAAATCCCGCACCTTCCATCAAATGATGGAAGGTGCGAATATAATTAAATGTAAAACAACTTGTACAATTTTTTTTTTTACATTTAATTTAATATATGTAAATTCTAAATCAATCTAATCCATCATTTTTCGATCGAAATTTTCAATCTACATTATTCATTGTCATGCTTGTTAACTTTAATCCACATAGATTGTTTGATACATCACTTTCTAATTTTCATATCTGATGAAGCAACATTTTTAATCCACATGGATTGCTTGATACATCAGTTTTCTAATTTTCATATCTGATGAAGTAACATTTTGCTTCTCAGGTCTCAATTCTGATGGAACAACATTTTGTTCGCCAATTAGCTGATTCGAAGAAACAACAATACCCTCAGTAGTTGCTTGATGTGAAAAAACAACAATTTACAATTGATTTGATGAAACAACAGTTTCCTCTACAACCACTTGATTTGATGAAGCAACATTTTGCTTATGCACTTCTAAATCACTGTCATATTTTTCCTCAATTTCCTTCTCCGAGCCATTATAAGCTTCAACCTCAACAAAAGAACAACCAATATATTGTAATTGTTAATTCTAATAAACTAAACCATAAATACCCAAAAAAAATTAAAAAATTGTTTGCTACCATCGCCTTCTTCACATCTAAGCCATCATAAAAGAAGGTGACAACATTGTTGCCATCACCTTCTTCGCAGCTAAATTAGCAAAAAGGTGCAAGTCGCCAATTTCTTGCGGCAAAGCCATCAAAGAAGGTGAAGGAAGTTGTCGTCTTCTTCTTCTTTGCTACAAAATAAAACAAAAAGAAGGGGATGGTAGCTACCGTCCCGTTCTGCTTTCCAAAAAAAACAAGAGAAGAAGGTGACGGCAACATTGCTGCCGTTGTCTTTTGCAATGCAAAAAGAAGAAGAAGAAGAAGGCGACGATAGCATTGCCTTCTTCTTCTTCTTCTTCTTGCAACAAAACAAAGAAAAGAAGGGGATGACAACTGTCGTCTCGTTCTACCTTCCAAAAAAAACTAGAGAAGAAGGCGATGGTAGTTTTGCTGCCATCGCCTTCTTCTTTGATGCGCTCCCAATTCCTTGAAGGACTCGAATGTGAATCCAAGTAGAAGACAACGGAAGAGGGAGGAGTCCGGGCACGCTCCCTAGCTCATAACACTTGAGGGGTAGAGGGGCGTGTTGGAGCTCCAGGATGGGACTAAGAGGAGTTGACAAGCTTCACTCACTCACACAAGCCTCCACACAACCCACACAAAGTGGTTAGTGCATAGTTGGAGCACCTTTGGTGCTAGGACAGGCCACGAGCAATAGGGACACACTAGATTCACCATGGCTCAGACTTGGAGGAAGCCACCACCTTCCCCCTTATAGTATACTTTGTGGCTGGCCACAGAGCCTACATCCAAATGGCTTTTCTCTCCTGGGACATCCGAGTGGGAGTCCCAAAATCGCGCCGATTGGGATTCTCGCGACTTTGGAATCCCATAACTTTGCGAGTAAACCTCGGATTGAGATGTGGTCTAAAGACACATTGTAGCTCTCATTGAGATCTTTCCAATGGTATGTTGCACGCCCTCTGCAGCCAAGTAAATCGGGTCGATTCTCGACTTTTTCTAGTTGGGAGTCAAATTGGCAATTTGACTCCTGACTTTTCTTTTGGCCATAACTTGTGTTTTAAATGTCCAAATGAGCAATGCGAGCCCATTTAGACATCTATGTTCCAAAAGCATTTCAATGATATAAAGAATGCCACAAGCCATTGAGTTTTGACCCCTGAAATCGTTCTCTGAAGTTTTGAGAGTCCATTGGGAATCCATCTCCCAAAGTGGGAGTTGCCTTGGGAGTGTGAGGGTTCACTCCCTCATACTCCCTCACACTTTTTTACACTCCCGGGAGTATGCCATAGCCTTTGGTGCTCCAACTATGTAAGGTGCTCCAACTATTCCCTTACATTCCCTTACATTCTCGGGAGTATGTGATGTGACTCCCGGGCTTCTTCTTGGCCCGCACCCTTACAACCTCTTTGCCTTGACTCCCAGGCTCCCTTTTGGCCCGCAACCTTGCAACCCTTTTGCCTTGGTTACGAGCCCAAAGCTAGGGTTGCAACATTCTTTGTTTTGCTGCAACAAAACAAAACAAAAAGAAGGGGATAGCAGTTATCGTCTCGTGCTGCCTTCCAAAAAAAAAAAAAAAGAAGGCAATGTTGCTACCGTTGCTTTCTGCGATGCAAAAAAAGAAGAAGAAGAAGAAAAAGGCGACGGCAACAAAGCTATCGTTGCCTTCTTCTTTTTGCTGCAACAAAACAAAAGAAAAAGAAGGGGACGATAATTACCATCCCTTTTTGCCTTCCAAAAAAAACCAGAGAAGAAGGCGACGGCAACAAAACTATTGTCGCCTTCTTCTTCTTCTCCTTGCTACAACAAAACAAAACAAAAAAAAGGGGACAGTAACTGTCGTCCCCTTCTACTTTCCAAAAAACACCAGAGAAGAAGGCAATGGCAACAAAGCTGGTGTCGCCTTCTTCTTCTTCTTGCTACAACAAAATAAAACAAAAAGTTACCATCCCCTTCTGTCTTCCAAAAAAAACTAGAAAAGAAGGTAACGGCTTCTTCTTCTTCTTCTTGCTGCAACGAAACAAAACAAAAAGAAGGGGACGGCAACTGCCGTCCCTTTCTGCCTCCCAAAAAAAACGAGAGAAGAAGGCTATGGCAGCTTTGTTGTCGTTGCCTTCTTTTTCTTCTTGCTATAACAAAACAAAACAGAACAAAAAGAAGGGGTCGACAACTGTCATCCCTTTTTACCTTCCAAAAAAAAAAAAAAAGGCGACGGTAGCATTGCTACCGTCGCCTTCTGCGATGCAAAAAAAGAAAAAAAAAAGGAGAAGGCGATAGCAGCGTCCCCTTTTTCTTCTTCTTGTTACAACAAAACAAAGAAAAGAAAGGGAAGGTAGTTGTCGTCCCCTTCTACCTTCCAAAAAAAACCAGAAAAGAAGGTAAAGGCAGCAACGCTACCGTTGCCTTCTGCGATGCAAAAAAAAAAAACAGAAGAAGAAGGTGACGACAACGTCGCCTTCTTCTTCTTATTACAACAAAACAAAGAAAAGAAGGCGACGGCAGCAAGCCATCGCCTTCTTCATTGTGCTACAACAAAAAAAAAAGTTGAAAGAAAGTAAGAAGGCTTACCTTGAAGCTTGGAAGTGGGTCCCGCTCCGACTCTGGCGCTCCCGCTCCAGCTCTGACGCTCCCACTCTCGCTTCGACTTTGGTGCTCGACTCTGGCACTCTGGCGATGGCGATTGGAGGTAGGAGATGGGAGGTAGGAGGGGGGAGGTAGGTGGGAGGTAGGAGGGGGTAGGTAGGAGGTAGGAGGGGGGAGGTAGGTAGGGGGTAGGAGGTAGGTGGGAGGTAGGTAGGTAGGAGAGAAATGTTTTGGGGCAGAGTAGAGGCAGGAAAAAATATATATATTTGGGCAGGGAGGATGTGGTTTTGGTTCATCCCCAAAACGGCTTCAACTGCCTCATCCTCAACTGTGCATTGGTGGCTGCTGGTTCACTCCAGCCCCTCACAACCCTCCCATTCAAGCTTTCCCTTTACATTTGTTCCATCGAGCAGTACTGCTCACACTTACCTCACAACTCTCCAAGTCAAGCTTTCCGTTTACATCTGTTGCATCTAGCTATACTGCTCACAGGTACCTCACAACTCTCCAAGTCAAGCTTTCCGTTTACATTTGTTCCATCTAGCTGTACTGCTCACACTTACCTCACAACTCTCCAAGTCAAGCTTTCCATTTACATTTGTTTCACCTAGCTGTACTGCTCACGCAGTTACATCTCTTCAAGCCTAGCATTGACAAATGCAGAGTCGTGTCGACAGTCCTTGTCCATGTAGTAAAAAACAAGGCTCCATTTGAGTGGCATTCCATTGGGCTGCTGTGATCACAGCAACCTAATGGAACCCTAACAACCAGAAGCCGGTTACAACTAGTAGACAGGTACGAATAAGCTTAAGGTGGTTAAGGGATTAGGGCTCATGCAGTTTCTTCGAAGGCTTACACGGAAGAAAATCGTGTCGAAGGATCGCGAGGAAAAAGGTCTAAGACGGGAGAGGACGAACGAAAGGACGTGCGGGCGGACGTTCAGTAGCCGAGGAGATCGAGTAATGTGGTATAATTTGTACATTAATCAGTCGAAGAGTTTGGTGAGACAGAGAGTTCTCATCACATTTTGTAGAGAAACTGCAATATTTTAGCACCCAAGGCGAAAGAAAAGAGTCAAGTCTTCATTCTGAGCTGATTGCACAGTTGAAGCTTTGATGGAATCAGATGGCCTTGAAAGTTGAGACCTGCAAGAGTTAAAACCTTAGTATCAATAGGGATATTTCCATTGCTGCTCGAATAGCATCAAGTCTTAATTCCAGAACATTATTCAGAAGTGAGAGAGTTGCACAATGCAAGATTTCTAGGTTGTCAGACATCAATGGTTTCAAGGACTTGAATGATAGTGTGCTGTTCACATGGTGATTTGAGAAGAATCTGTGCTGTACAAACATCATCTTCAAAATAAATTTTCCTTCTTACACCGTGCACATTCCAGCATGTATTATGGAGAAGGATAAATGTGGTCACATATTTGATCTGTTGAATGTTGCAAGTGATGACGTTACTATCAGGAGTTTGTCGCACATGAGCTGCATGTGCACCAGATGCAGCCGGCCATGTGATTAAATGTTGTAGATCTCCCCTCCACTTCTTCAGATTGTCGACTGGACAAGACAGTGGCAAGGCACCAACCTCAGGGCTCTCTTAATCAAGTTCTGCTAACAACACTTGAGTTTGCCTGGGCCGCAATTTGCCTGTGGTTTTCTTTCAAAGCGGCCAAACAAGAGTGGGTAATGATGCAGATGGGAGATCAAATGCTCTAGTTCAAAGTGCAGCTGCCTTTACAGGAAAAAATCAGATGCATTAATTCTGCTGAGGAGGATGACTAGAGTGATGGCAAGGAGCTACAACCTTCTGCACCACAAGACCTTTCAATACACTGTGATGCTGCAGCAGCTGCCTGAAGGAGATAAGGAGGAAACCTGACAAGATTGAGTTCAAATCAGCTCGCTGGGCGTCTACAGACAATATAATTGCTCAGTTAGGTCCATTTTGATCAAGCTGCTGGAGCATGCACAATCAGACACATGGCCCAAAAATTTATTGATTGCATGAATGATGAATTTAGAACATCAGGTTTCATCAAGGAACTGGATCTGGTCGAGAGCTGACCATCACCATGCCAACGTTCACGAGAATTCTAGTAATTATATATATATATATATATATATTCATTCTCTTACCGTTTGTCTGATGAGCTATAAGTAGTCTTTATTTGAAATCCACCTGTATTTCGAGGCTTTCACATACCACACGCAAGTGCAATAGAATAGCTGATGATCACTATCTCCGTTATGCTTGGAGTTTTATTTTAGCGAGATCCTCCAAAGGAGAGAGGAACAGAGTCTTGTAGTAACTTGAGAGTTTTGGCATTGATTCCAATAGATGTTTCAAGGACTTTCTCCGGGATTTTGGTCACTAGCAGCTGGTTTGCTGCAGACAAGAATCCAGGATTCTGGGAATTGAGGCTGTTGAAGGTCACTGCAGGTCCATTACCTACGTTGAGTTGGAAATGTAGACTCCCTTTGGGAAAGATGTAAACGTCTCCCTCTTGCAAGGTTTCGGCGTATAGGATATTGTCGAAGCTAATGAAGCCCGTGTAGACGGTCCCTTTCACCACAAACAACGTCTCGGAAGCAAAGGGATGAGTATGGGGAGGAATTACACCACCGATATCGAAGTCGAGTCGACCATGGGAGATGCCCAGTGTGTTGAGAGCTGGGTACAGTAAGACATTCACAATCTGTGGGAAGGCGTTTGTACCTGTGGACGATGCATTGCCTGAAATCCACCGCATGACGAGAAACACACAACTTAAAAAATTAGAACCTTGTCGACGTAGGTGTTTGCAGAATGAACGTAGCACAAGATTAGAATCTCGTCTCATCAATCTCTGAATCATTTGTGCAGTTTACGCGAAGAAGAATATAGAGAAGAATAATCCATGCAGGGTTAACAAGCGCGACGTCCAAATGCGAGACTTTATACACATTTCATATTTCTCGTCTTGAGTCCTCAAGCAAGGAACTACTAATCATAAGATGCACACTGTTTTATGATCAGTCATGCAAGAATGCGAGAATATACTAGCATATAAGGAACAGCATGTGGACGACGAGATTTCACGGGCTACGTGGATTTCTGCAAAAACCTACCTCCATTTTGCAAAAACCTAAGGTCTAGCTTCTGGGGCTGCCGCAATTATCATGCTTGCAAGTACAAGTTTTAATATCGAATTACCAGCTTTACGCATGCCCGTGTAGAGGAAGTCTTTGGACGTAACCTTTGCGCGGTCTTTGCAAGGAAATCCGTTCACATTCGGAGCATGCGAGGACATGTCTGCAACGCAGAAATCCTGCAAAGGATCTGGGTCCGCTGCTTGCACCATCCTAACACTACTAGCCACTATAAGTAGCGTTGTGTACGCAAATGCAACGGTCGCTGATCTCCAATCAGCTGCCTGGCGCGACCTGCCTTTACTACTGTAATCCATGATGAGCTGAAAAGGAAAGCTTGAAGTACGGTGTATCAAAGCAGCAGCTCTAGAGCAAGTCTGGTTACAAATTACGACTGATCAGTGGAACTAATTACTGAACTAGGAGGATCAGAGAGCTCGCGAGAGAGCTCGTACAAGCGGGGTGTGAAGTTGAAATGTTGGTTGTGTTTGGATGCTTGCAATTCAGGAATAGTTAGTTATATACTGAACAATTGCACCAGTTTTTGCACTTTCCAGGCATCTTACACCTCACAAGAAACTTTTGCACTTCCCACGCATCTCACACCTCACAAGAATTTTTTTTCAGGAATTCCCTGTGGGACCATCAAGAAGAACTTGAATTTCCCCTATGTGCAAACATGAAATGGTTTGTTTGAAAATGGGAAAATACAATAATTCCTCTGTTTCACAATGGGAAAATTAGAATAAAAGATTGAAATAATGGTCTCATGATTAATCCCTTGAAATCTTTCCCTATGTTTTTTTAATTCAACTTTAATTCGTCAAGAGGTTTCCACTCTTTTGTGTACAGGGAATGCCAAGGAAGTTTCTTGTGCCTGAGGATCATGAACCTTGAATCCAATTACTGCTAAATATGTCGTTGTCACTGGTCCGAATGTTTTGAGCAATTGTCAGAGCACGTGTACGCCAGGGGAAATTTCGCATCGAAGAAAGACCGAGAAGCTGTGCAGCTTCTGCAATTTTCGAAGTCATTTATGTCGTTAAAGCGATTTTTCTTTCGCAATTTCTCACGTACTGACAGACCCACCACTCTCCAGATCAGTTGGAAAAAAATAATCTCAGGATATTAATGCGGCGACTCGTGATCAGCGAAAATTGGCCCACATGATCCACAACGCCCCCCAAGTGACGCAATTAGATCGCGTGTCGAAGCTCTCCTTCTCCTCCCCCTTCACCTCCGAACTTTCTGTTTAGCCGCGGAGACGCAGAGTCGATGCATGTATGCGCGAATATCAGCGGAGGAGATAAGAGCATCGAAGGTCTACTATGCTGTTGCGATAGTTTGGGCGATTTCATGTCACTGCATGTGCTGATGAAATTCTCGAGGGCTGTAGTGGCGACCAACGTCTTCCTTGGAACTGATGACCCTGAGCCACTCCCAGGCGTTGCTACATTCAGTAAAGCACCGGTCCATTTTTTCCTTTGTATTTTGTGGGGACGCTCTCCAGCCTCAATTTTCCTGAGAACAGGATTGTTTTTGAAACGACCTGCCAGTCTTTTGGGGGCGGGGGGTTCCAAAGGCTTTTGGAAGTTCCTGTCGAGCCTGGAAAATAACTTCCAGAGGTCATAAGTTTCTTTTATCTTTTTTTTCCTTTTTAAAATTCTGTTTCTTCAAAAATGGATCCCTTCCTTATGCATGTGAAGGTTCCCCATAGAGAGCCTTCCAGATTTTGGACCCTCCCTCATCCTACCAGGCTGGGGGATCTCAAATGTGAAAGGCCCTATATATGGGTCTGAGTGACCCAGCACCCACCATTGCACCATCCAAAAAAATCCCGTTTAGAGATTTTTTGGATGGGATGAAACCCAACCTAACCTTAGGACAGGGTCTTGGGGGTGAAGTTGCAATTCCTTTTTCCCACACCCCCACCCCAATAGTCAAATTTTGTTTTTTCTCACACCCCTTAAACCCCCTTTTCACCTACTCCTTACCTCCCTCCTTTTCTCCTTCCTCCTCCTAGCTTTCTCACTCACCATTTTTTTCTGCACTTTCTTGTTTTCTTCCTCTCTCCATTTGCCTTCTTTTTTCTTGATTCATTGTTTTCTCTTTTCTTTTCTTTTTTCTTGGTTTGCGTTTGTGTTTTTTTTCTTTGTGTTTTTCTTTTTTGCATTTCTTGTGATGTTTTCTTTTTTAATTTCTTTTTGTGTTTCCTCTTTGTGTGTGTGTGAAGAAGGATGAGCTTGTTAAGTCACATAGTGTTTTTAATGTTGATAGGCAATAAGAACTTAACAATAGAAAAGATTGTTAGCTTGCAAAAGTATGAATTATATGTATATGCAAGAAAATAATGGAGAGGAACCAGCAAGTGTGGACTCAACAAGTACTAGAGAGGAAATCAATGTCAACATGATGAAAATATTATATGCACATCAAACCCTTGGTATTTTTTTTTCCATTTTTTTTTCTTGCTTTTATTTTTATTTTTTGGGTGTATTTGATTTTTCATGTTTTTTTTCATTGTTTTTTCTGGGTTTTGGCCTATTTTTAGGGGTTTTTAACTTTTTAAAACTTTCATTTTATTTCATTCTATTTTCTTAATTTTTTTGTTTTTTCCTCTTTAATTATTATTTTTAAAAAATTCATTAATCTTTATGTATCTATGTTTATTTGTGATTTCATTATTTTGGCTTTTTTTGTTGGTTTTTTGTGTCTATTTTGTTTTTGCACCCTCTCCTTTGCTTCTATTTTCAACACCAAGGGTTTGGTGTGCAAGCAATACCTTCATCATCATGTTCACCATATTGTTAAACAACATAAATAATTATATGATCATAAAATTTTTAAATCTAATTTTCACATTTTTTAAAGTACATCAATAAAATAAGCAAATCAAATTGCTAAATCTAGACCTAATTGCTTAATTTTAAATACAACATGCATTAAATGCGCCAAAGATCGTAAGATGAAGTTTCATATTCCTTGGACATCTAAGTTTATAATACCTTCATCATAGTGAAAAACATCCTTTGACAACTTAATGCAATACCCTAATAGTGTATTTCACATAATTTAAATTTCTACAACTTTGTGCAATATCTTCAAAACAACATATTTTTTCAAGCCAATGAATATTTGTAATATGCTTGTATGGGTGTTGACAAATATTTTAATCATGCTTTTAAATTTGGTTGAGTGAACAAGTTCAATCTCTTTGTAATAGTTTCATTTTTATTTTTCCTTCATTGTTTTCGGTAATTGCAAGGTTTACAGGAGTGATAACCATGTAAGTAGGTGCAAGCAGGTAGGTGAAGATGAGAGTATCACATTTCAAATATATAGGTGAGTAGATAGGTGAGAAAGAGTCTGTTTTGAATTTAAATGTATATACAAGATCCACCAGCAAATGATGTCTTGTATATTTGAGATCTGGGGATCAAGATATCATTTTAAGTATCACAACTTTTGATATCCAAAAGGTTTTTTAAATGATATTCAGGGTGATATTCAAGTCTGATATTTAAATTTTCCAAATATTCTGCCCAACACTGGTCCTGTTCTATCTGTATGCAAAGATCATAGAGACATTATGCTTGCTTGGCAAATGCCAAGTGAAGGTCAAATCAGAAGCTCTAGAACCTCTGAATGGTAGGTTATGAGTGTCAAAGGTCACCAGTCTTCACACCTACTGGTTTGACATGTAGCAAGTTTGACACATTTGACATGTTTGTCCCAATTCTTTGATTATGTACAGACTTGCACTGATTTTCATAGTTCAGTTGCAGGCCACAAAACAGGCTGAAATTTTTTCCTCTGTGAAGTGCAGGCATTCCATTTTTTGAAATTTTCCCTCTTCACATTTTTTGTTGTTATGGTACCCGGCCGTATCAATTGGATATCATCTGAAATAAATAAATAAATAAAAATGGCATGCATCTTTATGCTCAGTAAAGCCTGAGCAGCCATCAGCTGTACTGGAATCACGCCCACACTTGGCCCTGCCTCACACACAAGCTTGGACTTTACCCCACATGTAAAGCCCTCTAAACATAATCTTTTAGCATATTGAGTGGGTAGCATACTTGCCATAGCATAAAGCACTCAGAGAAAATTTGTAGTGTATGTGGAGGCCACCTTAGATACTTCAATTTCTCTCCTAGAAATTGGGAGGGATATTATACCTACTCCTCAAGGATGGGAGGGAAATTATGCCTACTTGTAGGTGTAAGAACCCTCCCACTATTGAGGAGTAGGCAGAAGAACCCTCCCATTCATATGCCTCATGATTTATGTAAGTTTGGTTCATGATAAACTTTGCCTTGTGCTTTACTATAGGTAAAGCCCATGGGTGGGGGACATTCCCAAAATGCAGGTTCGGACTTGGCTATCACCTCATCCTAGGCCCCTTATTTTGAGAATGCCCTCACCCTAGGGGCTTTACCCTACACTTATCACCTGTAGGGCAAGCTTTGAACAGCAGGCCCGCATTCCTAGAAAGCCGTACTCTTGAGGTTGTACTTACCTCAGAAATCATAAAACATTAGCAAGAATTTGGCACAAGCAAACAAAATCACTGGCTTGACCCTTCAACTACGCTTTTTAACTTTATTGAAGCTTGCACTCAATGTGCTTATGTGTAGAGTAAGGCTCAAGGAATGGGGAGCTCCAAAAGTAAGTGCTCACCCAAGGCCGAGTTAAGGGGCACTTACAGCATCACCAACTATAAAACTCAATGTGATTTTTGCTTTAAAAAAATTCCATGGTAGCTAGTGGGTATCCGACAATAATAGGGGACAACAATTGAAATATAATAGAAGAATGCAATGAAAACCTGGACTATTAATCTAAAAGTTTGCACTTTTACTTCACAAAATAGATCACAATAATTGATTAAATGTGCATGCTAATTTTGAACTCCTCCTAAACCTTGAATCAATTGATATTTATAACTTGAATCAAATGAACACATGTGTAGCTCTAAATTAAACTAACTCCAAACTAAACCAAACACCAATGATCACCTTACATTACCTGTCCTAACTTGGCTTAGACTAACATCATTGGTGAAGCTTAGTCAAAACAAATTGAAGCATGCTTTTGTTGTTGTTTGAAACCTTCAATGAGTAGGAATATTTAATAGAGTTGATTTCATAAATTTTTGACATAAGGTATTGGAGATGATGAATTTTGAATTATTTTTTCACTAAAAATTCCATAATAAAAAATGAGTCATTTTAATGGAAATGGAAATTGGATTGGAAATTTGAGTTTAAAATGTTGTGGGACACTCTTGGTGTTGTTGGAAATCCTTCAATGAATAGCATTTAATGGAGATGGTCTCATAATTTATAGACCCAATGTGCAAGAAATAATAAAATTTGGGTATTTTTTGTCAGTAAAAATTCAATAACAAATGAAAAGTTCATTTTAATGAAAATGAAAATTGAATTACAAACCTAAGCTAAAGAAGTTGGGGCATGCTCTTGGTGATGCTCGAAAGTCTTCAATGGATAAGACTTAATAAAGCTAAGTTTGTATTTTTGAACTTAAGGTGTAAAAGATATTGAATTTTGAGTAATTTTAATCCTTGGAAACTAAATAAATTTTGGATTGCAAACTTAGGCTAAAAAAATGTGTACTATTCAACATTACAATATACGTTAAATGGCAAGCCACACTAATTCGAAATTTGAAAAATGAGGACAACTTGTCCTTTGTCTATAGAGTTGCAAAAGGGTTATGTAGAATTCCATTTTGACACATTTGTAGCCTTTTAGATGTTTGCAAATGCCCTAAAAGTTTCCAAATACTTTTAAAGACACTTTTATTTTTATCCCAAATTTTGGAAAGTTGGTGTGGTGAGATGTGTGAATTGTGTTTCCAAAAGACAATGTGATGATTTTAGAATAAAATAAAGGAGTAAGAGGAAAGAAAAGAGACAGTGTCGATAGTTTTTAGCCTTGAAATCAACATACATAATTGTAGCATACACATCTTTTCATAATATTGAGGTCTAATTTCAAGCTTTTGTTTGAAATGAAAGGTCCCCACACAACATTGAAGGTTGAAGTTTCATTGGAGTCCTTGACATTATGGCTACAAATTTTATTTTAAATATTTTGTTTTTCTTTTGCATTGTCTTAATAATTTGTATTGTTTTTGGGGTTCTTTTTACTTTTCTTTTGTTTTGTTGTCTTTTTATTTTGTCATGTTTTTTTTCTCCTTATTCAACTTTTGTCCTAGGAAATTGTTTTGTTTAGTATAATCTTTATTTCTTTTTTTTTTTTGCAAAAAATTTTCTAAGAAAGGGAAAGATCGTATGGGAGACAACCAAAAGGCAATGAGGGCACCAATTTTGTCAAAACAAGTGTGTTAGAATA
>Ga0116231_10010192_pt1 | contig 15306 bp, 15 predicted proteins | sample S1TSphgellanicum_2_FD_89695 | JGI IMG/M metagenome (GOLD analysis project Ga0116231, IMG submission 89695) | Host-associated microbial communities from peat moss isolated from Minnesota, USA - S1T2_Fd - Sphagnum magellanicum MG | ecosystem: Host-associated > Plants > Peat moss > Unclassified...
ATTATCTTGTAAAAAATTTTTATTTTAAAAAAAAAATTTTCCCAAACAAAATTTGCACCATTTTTACCAAAAAAAGGGAAGGATCCAAAATTAATAATAAAAAAAAAAAAAAAAAAAAAAGGAGTTGAAATTGATAAAATTCATCTTTATAATACATTTTGGCACTTTTGGTTCAAATTTGTTTTTGGCCCTAAAAGTTGTGAATGAAGATGTGTTTTGAACAAAAGTTATTCTGTTTTAAATAATAAAGAGCATAGATGCATCATATATATGATATAGGATCAAGATGTAATAAAATTTTATTTATATGTAGCACATAATTGTAAATTGGGTATGAATAATGCATTTTAAGATAATAAACCATTACATGAATGTCACATGTAAAATGTAATCCTTGGAAAAAGACTTCAACCTTGGCATGATTGGCTCATTATACCATGTTTTCACCCTTTAGGATGGTAATTTTTGTTCTACAATAGAATTACCTCCCAAGTTTTAACATTATTTGATGTCATTTAAGATGAGAACTTTTCCCTATAACATAATTTCTATATTTTAAAATTGCAAGAATTATTGTCATATTCTGAAATTAAAATCCACCTAAATTATATATATATATATATATATAAACTCTAAAGACAATCATTTTTCCTTACATCATAATTATTACATGGGTAATGACCTCTAACAAAGTTAGAAAATGAAAAAGCAACAAAGAAACTAAAGAAGGTAGCTAGTTTTTAACTACCTTCTATTGTCCACTTCCCCACCTCCCTTGAACTACTATGAAGGTAATAATATTCATATCTCCTTTCCCCTTATGTCTATTACCTACCATACTATCATAGACAAAAATAAATGGTAAAATTCAAAGAGTATTTGGTAAGAAAATAAATGATTTGATTCCATTATGCCACCATGGCTCACAAGAAAATACAAAAGGGGACTACTCCTTTAAGACAATCTAATAAATAGTAAAAACTAACAAATGAAACAAAAGAAGAAAAAAATCTAGTGAGTAGAGGAAAAAAAAAACATAGGTGGAAAAAAACATAGAAAAGTAATAAAAATGGGTCCAAAGAGAGCAAGGAAGGCCACCTCTCCCCCTTAAAGTCCTCCCTTATATCCCCAAAACATTAGTTAATTCCTTTGCCTCCAAATATGCCTCTAGATTAATTCCTATTTTAATGGCATCTAGATAGCCAACTAACTCCTTCTAGAACTAACTAAAATGAGTTGGTTGACTTTCTACCTAGCACCCTTAAAAACTAGCTAATTAGTTTGGTGTCACCTTCACAAATAATGGAGATAGTAGGAAAAACCTATTACTAATTAGAATTATCGGGCTACCATACTAGCTAAATTAACCTTAGGAAAAAAACTAGAAGACTAACCACCCTTCATAATCTCTTTCATGGGTGCCCTCCCATCACCCAACTACTTAAGAATGAATCATATAAAATACACATGAAACATACATGGACATTGGCATTACATGGGTGTAGGAAGAAACCCTTCTTACTTGACAATTTAAAGTTTTGACATTCTTTTCACATTTGTACATATCTATGTGGTTCATCATCCATAGACCTCACAGTAACATTCAATCCATTGCATACATACCTTCCTATATTGATACTCACATCTACCAACACAATTGTAATAGGTTACATATCAATTAGGCACCATAAATCGTGTCAATGTTTCATGTGGAAGAGAGGATTATTGATCAACAACTCCAACACTTGGTAAACAATGTCGGCTAATGTATAAAATATATGTTTTTGCCATTACAATTAAAGTGATTGTTGTAAATCAAGTAAAAATGCTTGCAAGGTGAAAAAAATTTACGACAATTTGCTAGCTCTATATAATTCCAATCCAGACAAGTATAATTAATTGGGTTTTTGACAAACAAAAACCATGTAATGACACCCTTCTAGTTGCAAGTGGTAAGATCTACCAATTATGAAGTTTTGCAACATGAGGTTCTTCTAATTCATCGAACATCAATACTATGGTGTTCAATGTTGCCACAATATCTTGCCGAATTCTATTGTGGTCATTTTCAAGATGTCATCTAACATTAATTCCATCTCACACCTTTGTATAGTCTTGGGGGCCGAGAGTCTTCCTAGGGTTCGATTCCAACTTGTGAACAATAATCCTACTAGGGATCATAATTACAATCACCAACTTAAAACTTGCATTGGTAGATCATCAATTTCATGTTGAATGAGGCACGTATCCTTGGCAACATGCCACATAGTCATATTCATTATGTCAAAGTGGGATTGGATCTAGAATGGAGAATGAAAGGTCAAGAAAAAGATATAAAAGTTTCTAAGGATTTTTTAATAATAAAAATTGAAGACCATCAGGTTAATATAGAAAACTAATTGGCTTCATACAAAACTAGTGGAAGGTTTTTTTTTATAATCCAATCACTCTTCTAATTGCTAAGGAAATGTTAACATGTTTAATGGGGTTGATATGGATAAAAAAACACAACAATTGTAGAAGTTTATTGTGAAGGTTTTGAGCCTTTGAATAAAATGGCTTGAAAGCCTACAAGAGAAATTGGAGCACTTTTGTTTGATTTTGTAAATAGTGGAATAGGTTAACAACAAAGAGGTCATATAATATTTAGTCTAATGCATATAGTAGTTTACAATTAAAGGAAGAAGCTTTTGATCCTAAATACAAAAATCAATTTGTAAAATGGTTAGGTGTTGAAGAAGAATGATAGTTTTACCAAAAAAAATTGATATAATGACAACTTTTATCAAATGTACAAACTATCATTTAAAACCACCATTATTATTATTATTATTATTATTTATCATTGTTACATTTTTGTACTAACCTTTTTTTTACAAGAAAATTTTTGCCCAAAAGAAAAATTAACAATAAAAAGTTTGGAAGTTGTGATCAATTGATTTTGGAGGGTTTCAATCACCAAAAGTGAAGGAAAAAATAGTGGAACGTGCCATTTTCCTCTATTTGGTTTTCAGTATGTAACCATAAATATAGAAGGTTGATTAAAAAATAGTTACTTCATATCTTTTATTGCTCTTTTATTTAAATGTACAAAGAATCATTTTAATCCATTTTTATAATTATTTTTGTGTGCATGTTACTCTTTTGTATGTTTTTTTAAAACATGGGTAGCTTTACCAATTATCCAAAAAATCAATATTCTCCAATGACCATTTCAACAAGTAGTCTCAAAGTATGATGAATCATTCGTTCATCTACAACTAATGTATAAGCAATTTCTAGTAAAGGCTTATTGGCTTTCATAACAACATGTACCACATCGCCAATCTCAATGCAATGCTTTGTTATCCAAGTTTTTTCAAATGTTTTTTTCATGCCCCCCTTATTTAATCGAACATGATTAATAATCTTTCATTCAATTTTGTCAATAGCACACTTGTTTTTAAATGCAAACATCTCTTCTTTTTGTTGTTCCTTTGCTTTGGTTATTGCTTCCCTATGCGTAATCTTTTGTTCATTTGCACACAGATAATGATCATACATATTAGAACTTGGTTATAATGTAGGATCACATATTCAAGGGTGAAAGCAAAAAAAAAAAGAACCAAGCAATGTATGGACAATCCTTAAAAATTGTTTTTTGAAAAATTGAAAAATCACCACAGGAACACTATATGTCCAAAAAATTAAAAAAATAAAAAAATAAATTTATACTTTCAAAGTTGCAACTACAAAATTTTCATGAAAATTCACCATGTTTCAAGAATCCTTTTATATGTTTAAAGCACTCAAGAAAAGCATGTGGATAAGTGGTTTTTTTGTATCAAAAGTCCTTTTCCTTACTAAATGTTCACCAAATTGTTTCATTTTTTTGGTGAACTTTAATATATTCCACAAGAAGGTATCCATGTGTTGAAAAGATTAAAAAAATAAAAATACGTATAACTTTTTAGATTTTAATACTCGAATGTCCTTTTACACTATTATAATTTTAAATTTGTAATCATGGTTCAAAGTAAAGTTATAGATTTGACTATAATGTAAGGCTTGATGTAAGAAGATTTGAGATTTTATCATGTTATATGTCATATTTGGCCTCAAATTTGATATTCAATTTTTAAAATTTAGTGAAAAATGTAATACAAACCAATAGAAAATTTCCATGTGGAAAATGCAATCCTTGGAAAGGACTTTCACCTTGGCACAATTGGCTTCTTTTTTCTTGCTTTCACCTTCAAGATAACAATAGTTGTGACTATTTGAAATTTCAAAGACATCTTTTAGTGATCATCTCTTCTTCATGTATAAGGACCTTGAACTTGCATCATTAATTATTTTTATTCTTGCTTCATCTCTCATGTGTCTCATGCATAGTTGTATATAGGTCTTAGTGACCAACTTAATATGGTATCAAAGCTTGTTCATTATGTTTAATCAATTCAATATTGTGTCTTGATAATTACAATGAAGAAAACTAGAAAGAAGAAATTTAACATCTAGTAAGAAAATAATTCAATTATAAAGTGATAATTCAATTATATTTAAAATGTCACAAAAGATTGACATTACAAATATTCCTAAATTTGATGGATCATATTTCCATATTTGGAAGCACAAATTAAATTGTTATTTTAAAATGAAAAACTCTAGAATTTGGTTGAAGGAATTGAAACTAAGCCTATTCCACCGATAGCAACTCAAAGGACTATTGGAGATCAACCATTTCCATATCCTGGAATGGGAAGTCTTCTTCATTGGGAAGACAAGGATACTTTGAATTTCACAATTTTAAATAACAATGTTGATAACTATGTAATATATCACGTCAATCATATAATTTAGCCCATGGCACTTGGGTTGAATTGAACAAAATACTTGAATCTAAAGATGCAATTACTAAAATGTTCCTCAAGGTGAAAACACAATCAATTCGACACAAAAAGTAATTATACTTCATGCAGTCATATTTTTACACATAAATGGAAGAAAATAAAATCAAAACATTTTCAATCATTATCAAATTATTGGTTGTTCAAGAGTGAGTTTATCATTTTTTGTATATAAATTTTGAGAATTTTTAGTATAATAAAAGTAGGTGAAAATATTTTTGAAACAAATTGACCATATGGTGTTTAAAAATACTTTTATGTTTGAAGCTTGAAAAATAATTATTTTTACTTTATAAGTTGAAAGCACATAAGTACAATTTAATGTAGCAAATCCAAGAAAGTAAAAAATGTCAAATATTTCTTCTACTTGAAGCCTACTTTTGAAAAAAATACATGCTTGCAAAATAGAAAAAAATTTACTTGTAGTTTTGAAAATTCTACTTAAATGCATATTAAACAATTGATTTTTTGATATCATTGGCATAAAAATAATCAACATGTTCATATTAATCATTGGGATAAATAATATTTAAAAGTTTAATACATTAAAACATATTTTATGGTTACTTTCCATTTACACATTGATGAGAAGCATGTTAATAGGATATAAAACATTTATAAATTCAATGAAGCAACAACCAAATTTAACACTTTCATCTTTAATCATAGACTTGATATAAGAAAAAACATTAATGAAAAGTGTTAATACAACAAATGATTCTCCAATTGCATTATTTACAACAAAGAAATTTTATAAGAAAAAGTTTAAAGACAATATGTGTAAGGAAGGTGAAGCATCTTCCAATAAACACACATTTGGAAACAAGAAAATAATTAAATGTTTCCATTATAAAAATAAAGGACACATGATTAAAAATTGTAAAATAAGAATTGTAGCAAATAAAGCAATTGTAGCCAAACAAGGAAATGTTATTGAAAGAAATGAAAAGCTATATGTAGTTGCATTGAGTGTTAAAGTAGATAAAGTTTCTACTTGGTATGTTGATATCGATGCTGTTCAACACATGTCTTTTGACAGAAAGTTGTTCATATTGGATGAAAAATGGGGTAAAGGACATATATTTTATCTAGGTGATAATTCTACACAAGATATACACGATCAAGGAGAGGTCACCATTAAATTGAGTAATGGTGACATAAGAAAAATTCTTGATGACATTTAAAGCTTCAAATACATTATGGGGTGAAGTTTTAAACACAACCAATTACTTGCAAAATAGGAGTCCTACAAAAGTTATTCCTCATGGGAAGACTTGCATTGAAGTTTGGATTAGGAAAAAACTTGACCTTTCACATTTGAAAATATTTAGAAGTAAAACTTTTGCATTGATCTAGAAAGACCATCGAAGCAAATTGGATCATCACACTATTGAATGCACATTTCTTGGGTATAGTGATGAAAGCAAAGCCTATAGACTCATGAGAAAATATGACAAAGGTCTATTGATATCTTGGGATGGCATTTTTAAAGAAATAAACAATGCACACATTGAGGTTGTTGATAAGAAATAGGCACCCATTTCAACCAACATTGAGGATTTCATTCTAAATCTTAGTTTCCTTCATCAATACACTACAATGGGAAATCAAAGTACCATGCCTATTCACACTGTAGTTGGTCAAGGATATTGCAACATTCAACTTGAAAAACTCCGGAGGTTGACCAAGAAGGATGGTCAAATTTGAATCAATTGGTACAAGATTTTAATTCGATTGCAAAAGTTGGAGATACTAATGTATAGATTGGTCTATGTACCAAAAATCCTCTATGAAACTTAAATGGCATTCTTGAAGAAGAAATTTATTTGGAATTTCCAAAAGGAGTTGAAAAACCTAAAGATTCAAATTTGGTCTTCAAACTTCACAAATATCTTTATGGGCTATGCCAATCATCTAGAGCTTAGTATAAGCAACTCAATGATCATTTATTGAACACCAAATCAATTTAAATGTTGTATAATTAATTTTAATGTTTATACCAAAACAACCCAAGAAGGTTTTGTCATTTTTGTTGTGGATGTGGACGACACTATTATTGCAAGCAATAATTTGTCCATAATTATGGACATCGAAAACACATTGGCACAAACATTTGAAATGACATTATTGGGAGATATTCATTTGCTCCTTGGAAATTAAATTATCAAAAATTGTGTTAAAGGTTGCATACTCCTCTTTCAATCTAAATACCTTAAGACCAATGAAGTGATACAAGATGGAATCTAGGAATCATATCTTCACACCACTAGAAGTAGGCCTCAAATTGATTAAAACTGATTACCCCATAACTGAAGTAGAACGTCTTTTGATGGAAATAGTTCCATATTCACAAGTTGTTGGCAACTTAATGCATGTTATCATTTATACAAGACTTGATTGGTCTTACTCAATTGGGTGTCTTGCCCAATTTCTAAGTGATCTTGGAGAAATTCATTGAAAAACTATCAAATGTGTTTTTTGATACATAAATTCCATTTCACACAAATGCATCAAATACCAAAAATGTGAGTCTAATGGTACCTTAATTGGTTATTCAAATGTTGATTATGGCAATGATATCAACATGCATTGTTTCATTTCAGGTTATTGTTTGGGTGAAAACACATTGTGGAGTACTTTTTGGCATATGTGGAATCCATATTAATGTTAAAATAAAAGTCCATCTTACACTATAATAAAATAAATTATATTGCACAAGTCATATGGTAAGGCTAAACTTTTTTTTTAATTTTTAGATTTTATAAATGGTAGATAATTGTATCAAAAATTTACATTTAAAAAATGAAAAGCTGAATTATTAATTCAAATGAATAAAATAATTTATAAAAAAATCCATATTTCATTGTATATTTCAATTTATGGTTTTCAAAATTGTCTTCCTTTATATCAATGGCATCACACTACTTCTATGTCAAAAAAATTCAATCAACTAAACATTTTAGTAAATATAATAAGTCAAAAATCATATGATATGAAATGTGATGTAGGGTTTGTGGCATTTTAAAAGTCCAAATATGTTATGGTAATTCAAAATCTATTCATGAAATTCACACAATGTGATCATATCACATGTAATATTTGTTTTTTGAATCTTTTTCACATATTATTCACTTATATTTTATTCCATGGCTCATGATTGATAATCCAAGTTATCACAAGATTATGTACTCTACCTTAATGTGCTTTCACCTGTTTCATCCTTATAGGAGGAGTTGTAGCCTGGGCAAGTAAAAACCAACATGTTGTAGCCATCTCTAGCATTGAATATGAATACATGGCATTATCCAAAGTTGTATCATAAGCAATTTGGTTCAAGAGACTACTTGAAGACCTAGGTTTTGTTGAAAAAAACCCTACCACACTTTTTTGAGACTTTGGCATCAAATCCAAAATTCAATGACATAAGTAAGCACATATAGATATACAATATCATTTCATTAGGAAACAAGTTCAAAACAACTTGATTAAGCTTCAATATATTCCCATAGAAATTATTGTAGCTAACATATTCATTAAGAGTTTGAATAAACCTAAACATGAACATTGCATGAAAATGTTTGGATTTGAAGAAGTTCCACAATTCTACAAGCAAATCAATAATCAATTCAAGAAAGAGATACAAAACCTAGAGAATGTTGAGCATGTAAATCATTACGCAACTTCCAACATCAATCCAAGAGAAAATGATGAACCCTAATTCATGTTGGAAAGAAATGATGAAAAAACCTTAATTTTTATGGAACATGTATATGCAATCCTATAGGAAGAGTATTATAACTTGGTTATAAATTTGTAGGATTACATATTCAAGATACCAATAATTGTGATTGTTTGAAACTCCAAAGACACCTCTTGGTTATCGTTTCTTCGTCATGTATAAGAACCTTGAACTTGCATCACTAATTATTCTTATTCTTGCCTCATCTCTTGTGTGTCTCATGCATGCTTGTATATAGGTCTTAGTGACCGATTTAATAATGTGTCATCATAATCGATTTGGAGTAATCTATGAGAGGCTTTTCAATTGAAACCTTCCACTTGGATTTGGATGGCGGCTTTAGGTATGGTTAGAAATTAACCAATGTCGTTAATGTGCACCAATGGGGTCTTGGATGTTGTGGACTTTTTTGGCAATGGTTGTGAAAAATTTCCATTACCACTTGGGATTGACTATTAGTTTCAAGTGGTGGATCACCCTTCAATTTCAACAAAATAATGATAGACAATGTCATTGGAAAGGTTTGATTTGCCCAAAATCTCTTCAACATGCAAATCAACTTCTTTAAAATCCAAATTAGGTGTTTTTGTATTGTTACATCTTGTCTAACATAGTTTTTGGATTCAAAGGCCAAATTTTAGTTGTTTTGAAATCTTTACAAATTTTTGGTGGGGTCAATGTTTTTTTAAGAACTAGGGAAACCCATTGTGCCAAATCTTATTTTCCAACACCCTTGCCTTTGTTCACTAGTGTCCAGACATCCTTGTATGCTTTGAATGCGGTTTTGAACAATTTGAAGGATACAACATTGAAAGGCTTCAAGGCACATGGCTAATGTGTGGTGGCAAAGTGATCAAATCCAACCCCACACCCCTTGGCCTTGTGCACAACATCAATCATGACATGAGAATTATGGCCATCAGAATTAACAAATGTTGATTAATGTTACAAAGATCTTTGTCACATGTTTGAACAAATGCTATGAAATGTGAAACCCAATCAAGTGTCAAAAAGAATGTAAGCAGTCATCCATGTTTTTGGTTGCATAGCCCTTGTTGCACCAAATTCACACCTTTCAATGATGTTTTCACAAAATTACTTACCTCAAAAAATGTAAAATTTTGGAAGTGATTTTCTTGTTGTGTTAATGTAAGACAACACATACAACCATTTTCTTTTGTTTGGTGTAATCAAATGCACAAATTTGAGCTAGAACAAGTGTGCCTTTGTTTCAACTTGCTTAAAACACCTTATTCATTACAATTCCAAATTTGAGTTGGTTGGTAATGGTGTGCATTGTATGCTTATGTTAAGTTAGTGTAGAAAGATGTAGCATTTGTTAGATAGAGGACCTTTGCACATCCAACCACTAGACCTTAGGCAACCCTCATTGACATGTCATGATGACACCTTTTAACCACTTGCACCACCTACATCTTGGAATCCTATTCTTAAATTTTGTGTTTTTCTCTTGTGTAATCTTTATTACTTTTAATCAAAGTTGCACAAGTGTAAGCAAATGCCCAATCACTTACATCTTCTTCACATAAAGGGACCAATTCATCCTTTTTTTTGTGTAACATTCTTGCCTTCCTTATTTTTATAGATTATGTAAGTCCATACATATGGTTGTGTAATAGTGTGGTAGGCACACTTGACATTCAACTAATGGTGTGGATCTTACAACCAACCTTGACAATTTCAATTTCTACATTTAATCTAACATCACCTCAATTGCCATTTTCTATCACCTTTTTCCTCCTCTTGTATTGACTTGCAAGTTTGCCTATTGGTATGTTCCTTGACCCATGAGGTGTTTGTTTAAAAACATTATGTCTTTGTGTACATGTTGGTCAGCTTGTAGAATGGTCGACATTCTCATCACTTTGTTGGCTATAGTTTGGAACTTCCACGGTGCACTAGAAAGCACCATTGTGGTTTTGGTTTAAAACTTGAATCAATTGATCCCTAGTAGAATAGATGCACATGGGGTGTGCTTGTAGAATTTATACATCGTATCAACTACTTGCTTGGCTTGATTGTAGCTAGCCATGAGTCTCTTGATTGTTCAATCTCTTAGATCTAAGCAATAAATCACAATTGGAGGCAGTGATTTTTTTTGATGTGCACATTCATATTTAAAACCTCTATCCTCATTCGAATTAGACTCTAAGTCTTCATTACTCTCATCACAAAATGATCCCTCCAAATGCATGTTAGAAAGCAATTGAAACCTTTAACTCTCACACACAAGGTGATTCATGATCACAAAAATCCTTCTTTATTGCAATAGTCACATAAAACATGCACATGAATACACAAACTTGTTTATTTGTGTCTACAAAAATGGACAATTCTTTTCACATTCCATGCACAATACTAGGTTGATTAATTTTTGCAAGAAATTCATATTGTGAAAAATGCCTAACTCAATTGCAATTGCGTTGTGAATGATATTGTGTCACAATGTTGCCATTAAACAACTACCAAATTGTAGCAGAGATGCTTCCTTTGCAGTTTAATGCAGATTGAATTGGTGGCTTAATGAAGGTGATTAACACTCTAAATGAGCCCATAACATGAAAATAAGTGGTCTGGATTAATCTGTTTTTTGGCTATTTTCGTATATATGATTAATTAAAGTTCGATTAGCCACAGTTTAAGGCACAACAATCAATGACCGAGAAGGGGCACTGTCCGTTTAGGGTGTAGTTACCTTAACCATCAATTGTGTTAACCTTGGTGGCTATTAGAAGAGATGGATCAGACAAATAGTGTCTTTTTTTAAGAATGATGGGGTTTTTGGGTTTTGGGTTTGAAGTGAGAATAGGATCAGATTGAACCCATGCAAGATCTACAGGCATGCTTTCAGAAGCCACAATGTTTCCAAAAAGTTATGAACTATGTTGGAAACAAGACCAGAAGATAGCAGCTAAAACCTTTTCCATTTTGAAGGTCTTTTCAATGATGGAATTGGAAGAGCAAAAACAAAGAAATTGTTTTTTGTTTTGTTGTTGTTTTGGAAATTTTTATTAAAAAAAATCACATGAAAAATTTAAACTACAACTTGGTCCTTGACAATGGTTACAGAAAATCTTCATTCAAGTATGGGATCACTCATCACTCAAGAATTTCGGGGCACAACATGACCAACACACCTCTTGGGTGATGAAATTATATGACCCACACAAATACCATGCTTGTGTTTGCACACAAAATTTTGGTCATGAAGAAGAGATCAAACAATTGGTCTTGTGTTGAAGAATAAATAACAATGTTGAAATCCTCCTCCTCCTCCTCCTCCTCCTTCTCCTTCTTAAGTTCCCAATTGAATTAGTGAGCACGAGATTGTATTGCCCAATATTGAGGTCACAAGTTCCTCCCCAAACTTTAGCTTTACACCAACCAAGGTTTTATTTCCCCTCCCAAAAAAGCCCCTCTTTGAACAACTCTTCACAACTTTAAAATATTAGAGTACATTTTCATGTTCAATGATAATTAAATTATTTTTAAAAATAAATTAAAAAAAAAAGGAAATTATCTATTTGAAATGTGGAGGTTTAAGGAAATAACAAAGAAAGGAAAAATACAAAAATTGGTGGAAACCCAAGAGCTTCTTGCTTCAGGTCAATCCCCCACTCTATAATAATTGAATATCCCATCCAATAATTGACAGCATTTCTCTATGCTATAATTTTATGGAACATTATTATGTCTCATTATTTTTCCAAAAAGAAGCAAACCAAAATAAAATAATAAAATAATAATAATAATAATAATAATAAGGTTGTAAAAGGTCTCCTTATGTTAGAGGGTTTAGAGTCAAGAGAGACCTACCAAAAAGAAGCTGCTTGTATTGTATTTTATTGCCAGAATTTCATAAGTTATTTTCTTAATGCCAAAAGTGGATTTTGAAAAAAAAAACTAAATTATTTGGCACCCACCCAAGTGCCAAACCTGAAAAGGTAACTACTATGGTTAAATTGTTGGGACATTCAAAAGTTCTTCACTAGGGTTTGCTAAACCACACACCCAAAAAAAGGTTTGTGCAATCACCATAGCTTTTTTCTTTTCTTTTCTTTTCTTTTCTTTTAATGATTTCTAAATGGTAGGCCAAACCATGAGCAGTATTTTTTTTAAAAAAATTAATTATTTAATTATTATTTTTTTGGGGGGCTCTTTTGTTAAATTTCATACCGTGGCAACTAAAAACAAAAAAAAAGTTCCGAGCAACAGGGTACAAAGGATTTGTTTTTGGGAAAGAAAGGGGCAAAGTCACCACATATCAAGGGAAAAAAAAAGTCTAAAGGAACCATATTGTGACAACAGGTTCTTAAAAAATAATATTAAATAATTAAATAATTAAATAGTTATAAATAAATAAATATTTATTTATTAAAAAACCCTGACCATGAGACCCTTTATTCCTAAATTAACAAATCAGATAAAAACATTTTCAGCCTGGAAAACTCTTAACAAAACCACAAAGCACCTTGAGAAATTTACTAGTGTAATTTGGAGGGCAACTTATATCCATGAAAATTATTACTAGGAAAAAGAGGAGGGATCTTACACCTATAAGTTCCTTAAAAGTAAGGGGATCTTACACCTATAAGTTCCTTAAAAGTAAGGGGATCTTACACCTACAAGTTCCTTAAGAGTAAGGGGATCTTACACCTATAAGTTCCTGAAGAGTAAGGGGATCTTACACATACAAGTTCATTAAGAATAGTGGATCTTACACCTATAAGTTCCTTAAGAGTAGGGGAATCTTATTACACCTACAAGATCCTTAAGAATAGGGGGATCTTACACCTATAAGTCCCTTAAAGAGTAGTGGGGATCTTACACCTACAATGTATAGGTGTACGATCTCCTACTCTTCAAGACTAGGTGTAAGAATTGTCCTCCTTCTTGTAAGACTTGTGACCTGCTTAGCTCAAAATGTATCCTAGGACCATAGAAAATGCACCGAGCCCAATAGGGTGAGACTTTGTTCCATTAGGAGGTCCTAACATGTTCTCATCACGGCTTGTTGTTCCCAATGTTCCCCACCAGATGTTCCCCACCATTGACTCACTATTCAGTGTTCCCGACCATTGATTCACATCACAAGTGGAACTGGCAGAGCCAAAGTGGGATCCCTTTGAGCAGGTGAACTCTCTGTCCCACCTAAATAAAAGTACCCAATTTTATTTTTTATTTTAAATTTTTATTATTTTATTTTATTTTATTTTATTTTTTCAATTTTGTGATGTTGCTCAAGTGGCCATCACTCAGAAGAGTATTTAGCCAGATTTGGCAATATTCAAAAAAATGAAAAATAGAAAAAGAATCAACACCCTTTCATGTTGTAGGTAGTTTGGCAAATTGTGACCAAAAAAAAAAAAATTTAAATTTTTTTGGGAGACTTTTTCTTTCCCAAAAAACAGAGAATTCATCATAGAATATTCCTTTTTATAAAAAAAAATCTCACAAAATGGAGAAAATTCACCACCCAAAAAATCACTGGAGAATCAGATTGGTCATTTAGCCTTTTTCAAAAATTAATTAATTAATCAATTAATTTAATTTTTTCATTCCTAGGCACAAGCCTATTCCATAGACCCCATATATATTCATGTATATTTTCTACACTAATCTTTGTAACCCTTGTTTGTAGACAGACAAAACAGGGATTTTTAAAAAAAAAACGGACACATAATTATTATGATGGTGCACTAAATCACACAGTTTATTATTATTATTATTATTATTATTATTATAAATATTATGACTGTTATAATTTTAATTAATTCTTTCTAAATGGTATTTAGTAGGCACATACGTAGAACACACCGTAGGTATACCAGAACCTACCACTTGAGTAACCCCTACATACTCCTACTCCTACATACTACTTACTACTTACTACTACTTTTCACCCCCCCCTAGGTAGAAGAAGTAACTTCACTAAACCGACTCAGGACGAAAACTTTTTTACAGGTGCTGCCAGCCGAGGAAATTCAGGGCAGAAGAAAAAAATAAAATAAAATCTACCCACGCAGACCAAAAGGATAAAAAGTACGCACAGTAAATAAACGGCTACAAAAGGGAATCCTAAGTGGGGAATCAGGACACCAAGATCCTTACTTAATAGGCCCCACCCTCGGCCCCCCTCCTACTAGCCTAGGATACCCAGACCATAGGACCTTAGATGGCTATTACCTTTGTAGGTCTTAGGCTGTTGCCATAAGCCTAGAGGCTAAGCTTAGAAAAACGGTCTTTAAGCTACGATACACTAGAAGCCCCCCATTTGGGCTGTAGATTTATACCAGAGGTCCTTAGGCAAAAAACAACGTTGACCTTTAGCTACTGAATGACCCTTAGTTTACTCCCACTTGGTTTTTAAGCTATTACTGTAGGCTCTTAGGCTATGCAGAAGACGACCAACAATGAAGGCCTTATGCTGTATCATAGGGCCCTATCTTATACTCGTATAATACGGATTATTGTACTTTGGGAGTGGGAGAGGGGGTTTAAGTATACGAATAGGTGTGCCTTGGAAGAGGGAAGGACCGTATTCTATACGTAGCTTACCCTGGAGTAGGTATGTAAGCTACCGTTGCGCAGAGGAGGAGGTAGAAGAAGCTGGTCGGTAGGTAGGTAGGTAGGTATGTAGGGAGGGAGGGAGGGAGG